>Ga0080006_1090284_pt1 | contig 40785 bp, 34 predicted proteins | sample RS3BMetagenome_FD_69209 | JGI IMG/M metagenome (GOLD analysis project Ga0080006, IMG submission 69209) | Ferric oxide microbial mat and aquatic microbial communities from Rainbow Spring, Yellowstone National Park, USA - RS3B (SPADES... ...
CCGACCGCGGCATGGTGTCGGACGAGATCCTGGCCAAGCTGCGCAAGGACAAGATCGAGTACGTCGTCGGCTCGCGGATGACCACCAAGGCCGAGGCCGCGCTGTCCTACCAGGGCGACAGTTGGCAGGACCTCGAGGACCTGGGCATCCGGGTCAAAGAACTCATGGTCGAAGACGAGGCGTACGTGGTCGTACACAACCCCGAGGAGGAGGTCCACGACCGCAAGCGCCGGCAGGAGATCGTGGCGCGGCTGAAGGCGGCTCTGAAGAAGAACCCCTCAGGCTCGAGCCTGCTGCGCAACTCGCTGTACCGGCCGTACGTGCGCGTCGCCGGCCAGGCGGTGAGGCTCGACCGGGAGGCGATCGACCGGCGCCGGCGCTACGACGGCAAGTACGTGCTGCGGGCCAACACCAAGCTGGGAGGGCCGGACATCGCCCGGGCGTACCGCCAGCTCTACCAGGTGGAGCGAGCCTTTCGGGAACTCAAGGGGCCGTTCGAGATGCGGCCGATCTACCACTACGTGGACCGGCGGATCCGGGCGCACGTGGCGGTGTGCTTTCTGGCGTACGTGATGGAGATGGCGATCCGGCAGGCGCTCGGAAAGAACGGCGTGCTGAGCGAGAAGGACTACCGCGCTGTGATGGAGGACCTGAGGCGGCTGACCATGGGCGAGGTCGTGTCGAGCCGCGGCCGGTACTTGATGCGCACACCGCTGGTCGGCAGGGCCCACGAGGCGTTCTCCGCCGTCGGCATGCGTGTCCCGCCACGGGTGCTTGAGACGCTGGCTACGAAGCCGGACAGTACCACAGTCACGGGTACCGCCATGTAGCAGGCGTACCGCCAGTCGCGGCCAGTACAAGATTGAAGAAGCGGCGTGGGCACGGAGCACGTTACGATGGACGCCGTTGCACGATCTCACCGAGCAAAGGGAATCCGACGAGTAGCGAGACACCCACCCGGCCCCCCAGGGCAAGGCACTGCACTGGAAGGCCTAAAGGAGCGGCGGAAGTGGGCAAGTTGATCGAGATCACGCATGTCAGTGCGGGCGGGCAGATCGACCCCCTGGACTGGGCTTTCCCATATTTGGATGACGAGCATGTCACCTATGTTACCGAGCGAGTGCTCGCCGCCGACGCGCTTCTGCTGGGACGGCGAACCTACGAGGGCCTCTCGGCCGCGTACCCGGCGATGCCGTCGAGTACGTTTGTGGACCGCATGAACGCCATCCCCAAGTATGTCGCTTCCCGAACCCTGCCCTCTGCCAGCTGGAATGCGACCGTCATCGGCGGGGCGGTCGCGCCCTTCGTGGCCGACCTGAAGGTTAGACATGACCGAAATCTCGTGAAGTACGGAAACGGATCGCTCGACGTGACCCTTATGGCGCACGGACTCATCGATGAGATCCATGTCCTGTTGACCCCGGTGGCGGTTGGCAAGGGCCGGCATATGTTCGAGGAACTCGATGGCGCCCCCCGATTGAACCTCGCCGAGGCGAGGCCGTTTCGGAGCGGTGTCGTGCTTCTCGTGTACAAACCGGCCGGCGAATGACGTGCGGGGCGCGGCATCGGTGGCGGTACCCGATGCGGTCCGATGCCCTTGCTGCTCGAGGGGCCCGACACATGACCTGGAGATCGGTGGGTGTCGGGGTCGAGTCGACCGCAGCGCATAACACCACCTGACACCCTGACGAGGAAGGGACGGGCGTAGTGGTTACAAGTCGGCCGCGGGCTGTGTGCCTACGGCCGCTTGGCTGTCCGGGAGTGGGGTGTCAAACGGGAGCCTGATCCTGTTCGGCCTGCCGAGAATTCTGTAGCAGGGGCGGCGAGCGGCGAGTGCGACGCCTGGTCACCAAGGGGAAGCCAGGGCAGTCGACCCGGCGAACCCGCGAGTAGGCCGGCCCGTCAGCCGGTCTCGCCTGCGTGCCGGCGATGGCGCGTCCGCCAGAGGGTGAACGGCGCCGTGCTGAGGAGGTTGCGACGGTAGATCGCCGCCGCCCAGCGAAACACGCCCACGATCGCGACGGCCGCGATCGCGATCGAGACGACGCCCTGCCAAAGCGGCGCTGTGCCCAGGACCAGGCGTTCGAACATCACCCAGGGGGACACCATCGGCACGAACGACGCGACCGTCACGAGGGGCGAGGTCGGATCGGACAGTCCGAACAGGCTGATGAAGTAGCCCGCCATCAGCACCACCGTCGGTAGGCCTGCGGCCGATCGCGCCTCGTCGGGCTGCCGCACCGAGGCACCGACGGCGGCGAAGACCGCAGCGTACGACAGGTAGCCCTCGACAAAGAAGACGGCGAGGGGCAAGACCGCCCACAGGGGCACGCCGCCGGACAGGACCGAACCGCCGTTGCGGACGATCCCGGGGTCGACCAGGTAGTCGGCACCGGCCGCGGCGGCGACGATGGCCAGCTGGGCGAGACCGGCGAGACCGATCCCCAGCACCTTCGCCCAGAGAAGCTGCTCGGCCCGCAGGGTGACCATGAGCAGCTCGCTCACGCGGGACGCCTTCTCGGCACTCACGCCCGTGAGCACGGACGTGCCGTACATCGTGACGAAGAAGAACAGCAGGATGATGAGGATGTAGACAAGTCCCACCGAGGCGACCGACGCATGGGCGAACGGCCCGGCCGCGACACCGACGGTCGACACCGCGACCGGGGCCAGCGCCGCGGCAAGGGCAGGACCCGACAGGCCAAGAGCATGGAGGCGGACCGGCACCACGGCGGCGCGCAGGAGGGCGGCGAGAACCGGGCCGTCCCCGGTTGCGGCCGCCCCGGTGGGAACGACCAGCTCGAACCGGGCGTCCGCGAGACCGTTGGGACCGGCGGTCACCACCGCCCCGGCCGCCAGGCGCCCGGCCCGGACCGCAGCGATGAGGGCGGTCCGGGTGCCGTGCCAGGCCTGGACGACCATCGAACCCCCCTGGCCGCCGGCGCGCTGGGCCTGGGCCAGGAGCGCGACGAGCCTTCCCGTCGGGTCGAGGACGGCCACGTGGTCCGGACCGGTCGCACCGAGCGAGCGCAGGAGCGGCGGCACCACCGCCACCGCCACCACCAGGGCGACGGCCAGCGCTGTGCTCAGCCAGAACGCCCTCGTGCGAAGCATCTCGCGCACCTCGCGCCGCATCAGGACGACCAGGGGCACGCTAGGCCTCCCCCCGGGCGGCGCCGCCGACCAGCTCGACGTACGCCTCTTCCAGGTCGGGCGGCCCGAACGAGAAGAACCGCACATCGCCCAGCGCCCGGGCGCGGTCGAGGGTCTCCGACGGCGACAGGTCGGGCGACGCCTCGAACTGGCACACGCCGTCGCTGCGCGAGATACCGCCGGCCAGGCCGGTCTGCGCGGCGAAGCGGTCGTACAGAGCCGGGTCGGCGGGCTCGAAACGCAGGCGAACCAGGCGCCGGCCGCTGTGGGCCCGCACGGTATCGAGCGTTCCCGCGACGACCGTCACGCCGCGGTCGATGAGGGCAACCCCGTCGCACAGATCCTGGACGAAGTCCATGGTGTGGCTCGACAGGAGAAACGTCGCCCCCTGCCCCACCGCCTCGCGCAGGACACCCTTCACCAGGCGCACGTTGACAGGGTCGAGGCCCTCGAACGGCTCGTCGAGCACGATCAGTTCGGGCGCGTTCATGAGCGCCACGGCGAGCTGCGCCTTGCGCGCGTTGCCCTTGCTCAGGTCGGCACCCAGCCGGCGGCGGTACGGTTCGAGTTCGAGTCGGTCGATCCATCTCCGCGCCGCCCCGCGCGCGTCGGCGGGGGACCGTCCGGCGAGCTCTCCGAACAGGCACAGTTGTTCGTCCACCCGCATACGCGGGTACAGGCCGCGTTCCTCGGGAACGTACGCGAGCCGGCGGCGAGAAAGCCTCGCCACCGGCTCGCCGTGCCAGGTGATCGCGCCGGCGTCGGGATCGACGATGCCGAGCACAAGGCGCATCGTCGTCGTCTTGCCGGCGCCGTTCGGCCCGACAAGGCCGTACACGCACCCCGCCGGAACCTCGAGCGACACGTCGGTCACCGCGGCGACATCGCCGAACCGCTTGGCCACGCGTTGCACCCGAAGCAGCGAGTCCCCGTCCCTTCGCAGCCGGTCCTAGCGCCCGAGTTCCTCGTACACCACCCGCGCCGCGGCGGCGATCACGCGCTCCCAGCGCCCCTGATCGGCCAGCCCCTTGGCCAGCATGGCCATCGCGATCGGCCCCTGATCGGTGAAGAGGACGCCCACGTCGTTCACCACGCCGCCGAGCGTGCCGCTCTTCGTCGCCCACCGCACGCGCGGCGGCAGTTGGGGCGGGATGCGATGACGATACCACTCGAGCCCCATGATCTGCCACATGTGCCGTGCCCTCGGCCGGGGCAGGAGCCGTCCGGCCGCGATGCCCTCGAGCAGGGTGGCCATCGCACGCGGCGACGCCAGGTTGGTCCGGGTCAGGTCCTCGGTGTTGGCCCCCGCGTCGGGATTGGGCCCCCGTTCCATGAGCGCCTGCTTGCCGGCCGGGTCGGCGGCCACGATCTCCTCGACGGTGACGCCGACCGCGTCGGCGAGGAGCGTCTTGCAGTCGTTCAGGATCGAGATCGGGGCGATACCCCAGGCCCCCATCCGATCCATGATGCGCGGCTGCTCGGCGATGGCGAAGCACATGTCGGTGGCGGTGTTGTCGCTCAGCGTCATCATCAGCATGGCAAGGTCCTCGAGCGACGGCTCGAGCCCCGCCTCGAGGTCGATCAGGATGCCCGAACCCGGCGACTTCACCGCGTCCGTCAGGGTGTGGCGCGAGGCCCAGTCCAGTTCGCCGGCCTCGACCCGCGCCTCGAGCGTGGCCAGGACCGGTACCTTGAAGGTGCTCGCCAACTGGAACAGGCGGTCGGGCTCGCCCGCGGCGATCTCCCGCCCGTCGGCGACGCGGCGCGCGACGAGCCCGAACGTGCCGGTCCGGTCCCACGCGATGCGCTCGATGCGGGTACGAACGTCGCCGCTCATCGGCCGCCCTCCCCGTCGGACGACGCGGGCGCGGGAGCGCCGACCGCCTCGACCAGGTCACGGAACGAGGCCCCCATCGCATACTCGGCGCGCCACGGATCGTCGACCTCGGTGAGGGCGACGGCCGCCGCGGCGGGGCCCGCGGCGGTGCGCCAGAGCACGACATCTTCGACCGTGCCGACGCCCCGGCTTCCCTGGGTCGCCACCTCCCAATCCTCGGCCAGGCGCGTGCGCACCCGCCAGCGGTAGCGCACCCCGTGAAGGAGCGGGCGCACGAGCGCCTCGCCCGCCGGTCCGAGGGCGTCGACGAGGGCGAGGGCGGCAGCGCCGGCCTGCCGCGCGGTCACGCACGGCGGCCCCTCGGGAAAGGCGGCGAGCGCGCGCTCGTCGAGACCCAGCGCGCGCGCCGCGTCGGCCATGGCCGCGTCGCCCAGCCGATCGACGAGACGCGCCGTCGCCTCGGCGTCCTCCAGGGTCAGCATGAGCACGACCATATCGCGCCAGGTCGGCCGCAGCCCGGCGCCGAGCGTGCCCAGCACGCCGCGGTCGCCCAGGTCACGCCCGCGCGGCAGCGTGATGCGCTCCCCGAGGTCGAGCCCGCCTTGCGCCGCGGCCCGCGTGGCGGCCACGGCGACGGCGAGCCGTCCGACACCGGGGGACAGATACCCGGCGTCGGGCCGCAGGGCGAACTCCTCGCCCCCCGGCCCGCGTGCCCAGACATGGGCGATGCCCTCGACAAGATCGAGTCCCTCGAACGAGGTTGCGAGCACCTCGGCCATCGTCGCCCTCCCCCCTATCGGACCAGGTCCGACCAGTTGCGCAGCTTCGGATAGCCGACCTCGTCCCACAGCTCGCGCCGGGGGAACGTACGGCTGCCGAGGCGCAGGCCGAACACGCGGCCGTCGCGCTCGGCGGGCATGATCCAAACCCGCTCCGCCGCCTCGCCCATGACCAGGTAGCCCTCCTGGGCAGGGTTCATCGCCTCGCGCTTGCCCTCGTGGACGAGGAACAGCTGGCTGCCTTCGGCCACGACCTCGACGTCGTGGGTGTCCTCGCCGGAGTGGTACTTGCCCACGTAGTCGCCTGCCGGGCGCGGCAGCGTGGCGGGCTCGACGTCTACGGACGGCGTCTCCGGGTCGAGGCCGAGGATGGCGTTGAGCGCCGCCATCGCGGGCCGGTGCGACGGCTCGCCGCCCACCGCGATCAGGGCGGTGATGGCCAGCTGGCGCTCGGGAATCGCCACCATGTACGCCGAGATGCCCTTCAGGCCACCACTGTGCGTGACAAGCTTCAGACCCTTGTGCACCGACATGTTCAGGCCGAAGCCGTAACCCGAGCCGGCGATCGGCGATAGCGAGATGAACGGCTCGGTCATGCGGGCGACGCTCTCGCCCGAGAGCAGGCCGGCGCCGCCCGTGTTGTACATCTCGAGGTAGCGCAGCATGTCGCGCGCGCTGCACTTCAGGAATCCCGCCGCGGACTGGGCGGGCGCCGCCCACCAGGCGGGCGAGCGGTACACCTCGGTGCGGGGCTTGTCCCCGCCCATGACCGGCTTGCCGTCGCGCCCGCGCACGGGTCGACGGCTGTAGATGGTCGCCACGTCGCCGATCGAGCCGAGACGCCGGTTGTCGAACAGGGACCGGGTCATGCCGAGGGGCCCCAGCACCGCGTCCTCGACGTAGCGCTCGTAGGGAACGCCGCTGACGCGCTCGATGATCGGGCCGAGCAGTCCGTACCCATCGTTGGAATAGCTGAAGAACTGGCCCGGCTCGCCCAGCCAGGGGAAGGGCAGGCGGCCGAGGAGGCCGACGTGCTCGGCGGTGGTCGTGATCGCGCCCATGCCGATCGGGTCCCACTCGGCCATCTCCTCGGCGGCATCCGGGTCCTCACGGATGCTTGCCAGGAGCGCCGCGCCGAGGATCGGAAGCGGCGGCAGCCCCGCGGAGTGGGTCATGAAGTGACGCACCTGGATCGTGTGCGCCCGCTCGCCCCAGACCTCGCCCAGCTCGGGAAGGTAGCGCGTGACGGGAGCGTCGACGTCGACGCGGCCCTGCTCTTGCAGGTGCATCAGGGCAGCGCACGTGAAGGACTTGGTGCACGAGCCGATGCCGTAGATGGTGTCCGGCGTGATCGGGGTGCCCGACTCGCGGTCGGCGTAGCCGAAGCCCCGGGCGAAGATCTCCTTGCCATGCTCGGACACCGCCACGCTGACGCCGGGAATCTCGCGCTCGCGCACGAACGCCTCGGCCCACTCGGTCAACACACCGGCCCACGCGGGATCGGACATGCGGACGCCTCCTGTCTGGATGTCGGCGGGACGGACGAAGACGGCGGCTATTCGGCGACCACGTCGAGGTCCTGGGTCGCGATGTCGACGCGGCCCGCGGACACGGCTGCTCGGCCGATCGAGCCGCGTAGCGCGGGGTCGAGGGAGTCACGGAACGAGTCGCCGATCACGTTCACGCACAGCACGACGAGGCCGATGGCGATGCCGGGGAAGACCGTCATCCACCACGATTGGGGGAAGTAGTTGCGCCCGTCGGCGAGCATGGCGCCCCATTCGGGCGAGGGCGGCTGGGCCCCCAGGCCGATGAAGCTGAGGCCCGAGGCGGACAGGATGTACCCGCCGATGTCGAGCAGGACGAGGACCAGGATCGGCGGCATGATGTTCGGCACCAGGTGCACGACCGATACACGCCACAGGCCCGCTCCCGCGGCGCGCGCGCCCTCGACGAACTCGCGCTCCCGGAACGCCAGCGTCTGCGCCCGGGCGACACGCACCAGCCCGGGGATGCCGCCGATGCCGAGCGCGATCATGACGTTGAACAGGCCGGGGCCGAGGATGGCGACGATGAACAGGGCGAAGATGAGGCCCGGCATAGCGAGCATGACGTCGACGATGCGCATGATGATCGTGTCGACAATGCCGCCGATGTAGCCGCTCAGGACGCCGACGATGACGCCGATGGTGAACTCGATCGCGACCGCGACCAGGCCCACCGTGAGGCTGAGGCGGCCGCCGTAGACCATGCGGCTGAGGATGTCGCGGCCGAGCTCGTCGGTGCCGAGGAGGTGGTGCCAGGACGGCGGCTGCATGATCGCGGTCACGTCGACCTGGATCGGGCTATACGGTGCAAGGAGGTTCGCGAAGACGACGCACAGCACGATGAAGGCGAGCACGACCACGGCCACGCGGGTGGCGATACCGGATCTCCAGACCGTTCGCATGTCGGCGCTCCTCCCCGCTCTAGCGATACTGGATGCGGGGATCGAGTAGGGCGTACAGGATGTCGGTGGCCAGGTTCACGAGCAGGAACACGGTCGCCGTGTACAGGATGACGCCCTGGATGAGCGGCAGGTCGCGGGCGATGATGGCGTCCACGATGAGGGTGCCGAGGCCGGGCCGAGAGAAGACCTGCTCGATGATGAACGCCCCGCCGAGCAGGCCGCCGAACGACAGGGCAACCACCGTGACGATCGGGATGAGGGCGTTTCGCAGCGCGTGGCGCAGCCGCACCGGCCACTCCCACACGCCCTTGGCGCGGGCCGTGCGCACGTAGTCCGAGCGGAGGATCTCGAGCATGCTCGCGCGTGTCAGGCGCAAGAACACGGGCGCCGCCCCGGTCGCGAGGACGAACGACGGCATGATGAGCGAATCGAAGCCCGTGGCGCCGGCGACCGGCAGCAGGTGCAGGTCGACCGACATGAGCCAGATCATCATCTCGGCGAGCCAGAAGCCTGGGAACGAGAACATCAGGAGGGAAAGCACGAGCAGGGCCTGGTCGAGGGCGCTGCCGCGCGTCACGGCCGCGATCACGCCCAGGATGATGCCGGCGATGGCCCCCGCGACAAGGCCCCACAGGGCGAGGCTGAGCGTGTAGGGCAGACGCTGCCAGACCAGCTGCATCACCGGCACGTGCGCCTCCCACGACACGCCCAGCTGGCCGCGCACGGCGTTCCAGACAAACGTCGCGAGCTGCGTCCACAGCGGCTGGGTGAGACCCATCTGGACCTCGGCGAGGTGGATGGCGGCCTTGGTCATCGGCCGGCCGTTGAACTCGGCGATTACGGGGTTCCCGGGCACCATGTGCATCATGAAGAAGGTCAGGACCACGACGCCCAGCCAGACCGGGATGAACAGCACCAGCCGGCGCAGGGTGTACTGCAACAACGGGATCCCCCCCTTCGGCGGTGGTCGGGTTCGCTTCACGTGCGCTGCGCCCCAGGCGAGCGTGGCCTGCAGGGTCAGGCGACACTCGTCCGGGGCGCCCCGCGCGCTGCGGGACGCTCCGGCCCGGTGCTACTTCTGGTAGGCGTTGTCCAGCATGATGCCGGACGCCCAGCTGTTCCACTGGATGCCGCCGTAGTTCTTGCTCACGGCGGTCCCGCCCAGCTCGTAGGTGAGCGGCAGGTACGGCAGGTACTTGAGGAAGTCGGCCTGGATCTGGGTGACCAGGCTGAGGCGCGTGGGCGCGCTCGTGCTCTGGACATACCGGTTCATGAGCGCAGCGTACCCGGGGTTCTCGAAGTGGGTGACGTTGAGGCCGCCGGCGTTCGTGAGGAGGATCTGGAGAAGGGTCACGGGGTCGGCACCCGACCAGCTGTAGCCGAACATGGCGACGTCGTACTTGCCGGCCTGCATGTCGGCGATCTCGGTCGACAGCTCGAGGGTGGTGATCTTGGACTGGATCCCGACCGCCTGGAGCTCGGCCTGGACCAGCTGGCCGGTGGTGACGAACGGGAAGGTGTTGAGCGACAGGAAGTTCAGCACGACGGGCTTGCCGTTCATCGTCAGCTGGCCGGAACTGTTGTACTTGTACCCGGCCTGCTGGAGGAGCTGCTTGGCCTTTGTCGGGTTGTACGGGAACTGCTTGGCGAGCGCACCGTCATAGCCGTACAGGTTGGGCCCGTAGGGGCTGCCTCCCACCTCCGCGTGGCCCTGGTAGATCGCGCTCACGATCGCCTGCCGGTCGATCGCGTAGGCGAGCGCCTGACGTACCAGCGCGCTCTTGAACAGCGACTCGCCAAGGTTCCAGTCGAACGTCATGGTGAAGCCGTCCACGGCCGAGTAGAAGGCGTACTTCGGGTTGTGCGCGTACTGGTTCCAGTCCTGCGGCGGCACGCCGAGGGTGTCGACCTGGCCCGAGGCGAAGGCGGCCACCTGCGACGACTGCTGAGGGATGATCACGAACTTCAGGTACTTGAGGTAGGGCGCACCCGGGTTGTCGTAGCTGGGCGCCCACGTGTAGTTGGGATTGCGCACGAGCGTCACCGACTCGCCCGGCACCCAGCTCTGGAGCATGTAGGGCCCGACGCTGGAGGGGTGCTGGCCGTACGCGCTTCCCCACTTCTTCAGCTCCACCGGGTCGACCGGGGCGAGGTACCCCGAGTCGGCGATGTTCTCCAGCACCGAGCCGTTCGGCGCCTTCATCTGGAACACGACCGTGCTGGCGTTGGGCGCGGTGATCGACGTGATGCCGGTCAGCTCGCTGGCCGCCACCGGCGAGCCGGTCTTGGGAGCGAGGTCGCGCTCGTAGGTGGCGACGATGTCCTGGGCGGTGAGAGGTGCGCCGCTCGCCTGGAACTTGACCCCGGGGCGCAGGTGGAACGTGAGCGTCTTGCCGGCGTTGGTGAACTTCCAACTCGAGGCAAGCCAGGGCACGACCTGGCCGTTCGGGTTGATGGCGACCAGGGCTGCCCCGATGTACGCGGCGATGTCGTCCTCGGCCGCCAGCGACATGTGAGCGGGGTCGAAGGTCTTCGGGTCTTCTGCCAGGTACATGGTGAAGGTGCCGGCCACCGGGTGCGCGGCGGCCTTGTGGCGCGCCGCGGCGCCGGCGACGCTGCCGAGGCCGAACGAGCCGGCCACGAGCGAGGCGGCGGCGAGTGCGCTCACACCGAACGCGCCGGCCAGACGAGCTGCTTTCAAGGGTCGATGCGCCTCCTTAGGAATGCGAACTGGAGCGGGCGGCCGGGCAGGTCGCCTACTTCTGGTACATGTTGTCCATGAACGGACCCGCGAGGAACGACGACCAGTAGATGCCGCCGAAGTTCTTGTTGATCGCGTAGCCGGTGATGCCGTACGTGAGCGGCAAGAACGGCAGGTAGATCTCGAACTTCTGCTGGATCTCGGTCGCCAGCCGGACGCGGGCCGCCTGGTTGGTTGTCGCCAGGTACCGGTTGATCAGGGCCGTGTAACTCGGGTTGTTGAAGTGGTCGTTGTCCGCGCCACCATTGGGCGTGAGGAAGATCTGCACGGCGGTGATGGGGTCGGCGCCCGACCACCCGTAGCCGTCCATGGCGATGTCGTACTTCCCCGCCGCCATGTCGGCCGACTCGGTGGAGTACTCCAGGGTCGTGATCTTGGTTTGGATGCCGACGGCGGACAGCTCCGCCTGGATCAGCTGGGCCATGGTGTTGAGCGGGAAGATGCCCGGCTCGAGGAACTGCAGCGTGATCGGCGTGCCGTTCTGCGTGAGCTGACCGGCGCTGTTGTACTTGTATCCGGCCTTCTGCAGGAGCTGCTTTGCCTTGGCGGGGTTGTACGGGAAGTTCTTCGTCAGCGCGCCGTCATAGGCGAACAGGTTGGGCGGGTACGGGCCTCCGGCGACCATTCCGTGTCCGCGCAGGACCGCCGAGAGCAGGGCCGGGCGGTCGATGGCGTAAGCCAGGGCGTACCGCACCAGGGGGTTCTTGAAGAACGGACGCTCTTCGTTCAGGTCCATGTAGTCGATCGAGCCGTCAGGGCCGGACACGAACTGGTAGGCCGAGTTGGTCGCGTACTGGGTCCAGTCCTGGGGCGGTACGGCCAGGACGTCCACCTGGCCGGCGGCGAAGGCGGCCACCTGCGACGACTGCTGCGGGATGACGATGAACTTCAGGTACTTGATGTACGGCGCGCCGGGACCGTCATAGCTGGGCGCCCAGGTGTACTTCGGGTTGCGCACCAGGGTGATCGACTCGCCTGGAACCCAGCTTTGAAGTTCGTAGGGGCCGACGCTCGAAGGGTGCTGGCCGTAGGCGCTGCCCCACTTCTTCAGTTCGACGGGATCGACCGGCTGCAGGTAGCCCGGATCGGCCAGGTTGAGCAGCAGCGGGCCGTTCGGTGCCTTCAGTTGAAAGACCAGGGTGCTGGCGTTCGGCGCCGTGATCGACTTGACGCCGGCAAGAAGGGACGCCGCCACCGGCGAACCGGTGGATGGAGCGATGTCCCGGTTGTAGGTGGCAGCGATGGCCTGCGCGGTGAGTGGCGCGCCGCTGCCCGAGAACGTGATGCCGGAGCGGATGTGGAACGTCAGCGTCTTGCCGCCGTTCGTGTACTGCCAGCTCGACGCCAGCCAGGGCACGACCTTTCCGGTCGGCGAGGCGCCGACCAGCGCGGCCCCGAGGTAGTTGGAGATCGTGTCTTCGGCGGCCAGCACCATGTGGGCGGGGTCCAGCGTCTTCGGCGCGATGGGCAGGTACTGGGTGAACGTGCCGGCAATCGGATGGGCTGGCGCCTTGTGGCGCGTCGTGGCGCCAGCGACGCTACCGAGGCCGAGTGACCCTGCGACGAGCGAGGCAGCGCCCAGCATGCCGACGGAGACCGCAGTCCCCAGACGTGAGAGGTTCAACGAGCCATCCTCCTCCTTTTGGATGCCAAGGACCGTGCGGTCGGCGGGGGTGCGGCCTACTTCTCGTACATGTTGTCGAGGAAGGGACCCGCACCGAAGTTGGACCACGTGATGCCGCCGTAGTTCTTGTTGAACGCGTATCCGGTGATGCCGTAGGTCAGCGGCAGGTAGGGCAGGTACTTCCCGAAGTCTTGCTGGATCTGGGTCACCAGGTTCAGGCGCGTCGTCTGGCTCGTGGTGACGATGTACCGGCTCATGAGCGCGGTGAAGCCCGCGTTGTTGAAGTGCGTCGCGTCGAGGCCGCCGTTGGGCGTTAGCAGGATCTGCAGCAGCGTCACCGGGTCGGCCCCCGACCAGCCGTAGCCGAACATCGCGATGTCGTACTTGCCCGCCATCATGTCCGCCTGCACCACGGAGGCCTCAAGCGTGGTGATCTTGGCCTGGATGCCGATGGCCTGCAGCTGCGCCTGGACGAGCTGGCCCATCGTGTCGAACGGGAAGATGTTGAGGGACAGGAAGTTGAGCACGACGGGCTTGCCGCCCTTGGTGAGCTGCCCGGCGCTGTTGTACGCGTACCCGGCCTGCTTGAAGAGCTGTTTCGCCTTGGCCGGGTCATAGGGGAACTGCTTGGCGAGCGCGGCATCGTACCCGAACAGGGCGGGGCTCATCGGGCTGCCGGCCACAAGTCCATGGCCCTGGAGCACGGCCGTCACCAACGACGCGCGGTTGATGCCGTAGGCGAGCGCCTCCCGGAACAGGGCGCTCTGGAACATCGGCTCGGCCATGTTCCACTCGAGGATCTGGACGGAGCTGTCGACGCCGGAGAGGAACTGGTAGTTCGCGTTGGTGGCGTACTGCGTCCAGTCCTGCGGCGGCACGGCGAGCAGGTCCACCTGGCCCGAGGCGAAGGCCGCCACCTGCGATGACTGCTGCGGGATGACGAGGAACTTGAGGTACTTGATGTAGGGCGCGCCGGGGTCGTCGAAGCTGGGCGCCCACGTGTAGTTCGGGTTGCGCACGAGCGTCACCGACTCGCCCGGCACCCAGCTCTGGAGCTCGTACGGGCCGACGCTCGAGGGGTGCTGGCCGTACGCGTTTCCCCACTTGGCCAGCTCGACGGGATCGACCGGCTCCAGATAGCCCGACTCGGCCAGGTTGAGCAGGATCGACCCGTTCGCGGACTTCATCTGCAGGACCAGCGTGCTCGGGTTGGGCGCCGTGATCGAGGTCACGCCCGCGAGCGCGGTCGCGGCAACCGGCGAGCCGGTCTTCGGCGCGATGTCACGCTTGAGGGTGGCGGCCATCGACCCGGCGGTGAACGGCGCGCCGCTGACCTGGAACTTGATCCCCGGCCGGATGTGGAACGTCAGCGTCTTGCCGCCGTTCGAGAACGTCCAGCTGGAGGCAAGCCACGGCACGATCCCGCCCGTCGGCGTGACCGCAACCAGGTTGGCGCCGATGTAGCTCGAGATCTGGTCCTCGACGGACAGCGACATGTGCGCCGGGTCCAGGGTCTTCGGGTCGATGTTGAGGTAGAAGGTAAAGGTGCCGGCGATCGGATGGGCCGCCGCGACACGGTGGTGGGACGCGGCCGCGCCTGCCGGCGCCGCCGTTCCCACCGTTGCGGCGAGCAGGCCGAGAACGGCGGCCACGCTCGCCACCGCGGTCACGGCGGTCCGGCGTGCCCTGCGGACGAGCCCGGGGGTGCCGTCCACAACCGGTTCCTCCTCCATCGGCAACATGGGTCGGAAAGGTGTCGGGTCAGCGCGCGGGGTGGGAGCGCCTCAGCACCTTGCCGGACCGGCTGCCGGTGAAGGTGCCGTCGCGCAGGGCGGCCTCGCCGTGCACGAAGACGTGCTGGAAGCCCTGCGGTGGCTTGTGCGGTTGCGCGTAGCTGGCGACGTCGGCAACGCGCTCGGGTTCGAGCACGACCAGATCGGCGACCTGTCCGGGCGCGATGGTGCCGCGGTCGGCAAGCCCCATCCGCTCGGCCGGCAGGCCGGTCATCCGGTGCACGGCGGCCTCCCACGTCGTCAATCCCCGGTCGCGCACGTAGTCGCCCAGGAAGCGGGCGGTCGTGCCGTACGCGCGGGGATGGACGAGGTGCTCCTCGGCCTCGCGAGGCGAGGACGCCTCGCCGTCGGTGCCCATCATCGCCCACGGCGTGCGGGCGACCGTCTCGATGTCGCCCTGGCGCATCATCCGGATGACGATCTGGACGGCGCCGCGCTCCTCGACGAGAAGGTCGAGGGCGGTGTCCACAGGGTCCTGCCCGCGACTGGCAGCAAGGTCGTGCACCGTGCGTCCGATGGCGGGCTTGTTGCGCCGGCTGCCGATGTCGACGATGGTGACCTCGCTCCAGCCGCCGCTCACGCCGACCGGGTTCCACCAGCCCTTGACGCCGTTCTTGATCGCGTCCTTCACCTGCGCGCGCACGTCCTCGCGCCCGGCCCGGCCCACGAGGCCGTCGATGCCCCCCTCCATGAGGAAGGGGGGGAGGATGCCGTACAGGAAGGTGCCCCCCGCCTCGTAGGGGTAGAAGTCGGCCCACACGTCCTGGCCGGACGCGCGTGCCTCCTCGACCAGCGACACGACCTCTCCCATGCGCCCCCACTGCCGTTGGCCGGCGGCCTTCAGGTGGGAGATCTGGACCGGCAGGCCCCCCTCCCGGCCGATGCGCAAGGCCTCGCGCACCGCGTCGAACAGCCCGTCCGCCTCGTCGCGCATGTGGGTGAAGTAGCGCCCACCGTACCGGGCGGCAACGCGGGCCAGGGCGATGACCTCGTCGGTTTCGCAGTAGGTCGCCGGCGGATAGATGAGCCCGGTGCTGAGGCCCCAGGCGCCGTCGCGCATCGCGTCGGCGACGAGGGCGCGCATCTGGTCGAGCTCGGCGCCGGTCGGAGCGCGGCGGGCAAACCCCATCGCCGCCACGCGTACCGCCCCGTGCCCGACCAGGGCGAGCACGTTGGTGCCCGTCCCCATGCGCTCGAGCGAGGCGAGGAAGTCGGCCATCGTCGTCCAGTCCCAGGGCAACCCGCGGGACAGGCTGCCGCTCCACTCCACCACGGCGTCGCGGTTGCCCGGCGGCAGGGGTGCGGGCGAGTAGCCGCAGTTGCCGAACACCTCGGTGGTGATGCCCTGGCCGATCCGGCTCTCGGCGGCAGGGGCGCCAAACAGCGTGTAGTCCGAATGCGAGTGCATGTCGATGAACCCTGGCGTGACCGTGAGGCCGCCGACGTCGACGGTCGCGCGTGCGCCCGCCGGATCGATCTGTCCGACGGCTGCGATGCGACCCGCCGCGATGGCCACATCGGCCCGTCGCGCCGGCGCCCCCGTCCCGTCGATCACGAAGCCCCCGCGTACGAGCAGGTCGGCTTCCATGCTTAACCCCCTGTTGGGCGGCCGCACCGCAACGCGGAAAGCGGCCGTCGCCCATGCTTTGACGAAATGAAGAAGTAGACGGGTCGGTTGTCGGCGGTTGGCAGCGGATTCGCGCCCGGCGACACGATTCCTTCCCCTTCGTTTCAGAAGAACGCGCCATCTGAAAGAGGTGTTTCACTCGGTCCGAGGCCCGTTGACAGAACGACCGCCCGCTGGTTTGCTTGCCCTACGACCGCCTGGGAGGTGCTTCGTGACCAACGATCTGGACGCGATCCGTGCGCAGTTCGATGGCATGGGAGCCGGCGCGCGGCCGTCCCAGGCGGCCCGCGTCGCGGCGTGGGTCGCCGCCCATCTGCCCGAGGTTGCCTGGAACACCGTGGGCGACGTGGCCCAGGCGGCGCACGTCAGCCCGGCCACGGTCGTTCGCGCCTTGCAGCGGGCGGGCTATCGCGGCTACTCGGACCTTCAGGACCGTGTCCGCGGTTCGCTCCCCCCCAGCGAGCTGGTCTGGAAGCTGGCGCGCGGATCGGCGACCCCGTCGGGATCGTCGTCGCTGACGGCGATCGTCGAGCAGGAGAAGGCCAACCTCGACCATCTCGAGGCCGCCGTGGGCAAGGACCTGCCCCGCCTCGTCGACTTCCTCGTCGAGGCCCAGAGGGTACTGGTCACGGCCAGCCTGACCACCGTCGCGCTCGGACAGCACCTGGCGGTGCATCTGGACATCCTCCTGGCCAACGTCGAGTTCGTCGAGGCCGGCAGCTCGCGCGCGGTGTCGGCGCTCGCCCACCTGCACCCGCACGACCTCGTGATCGGCCTGTCCTTCCCCAGGTACGCGCGCGCCACCCTGGACGAGTTGGCGATGGCTGCGCGCCACGCCCGCGCCGTCGTGCTGACCGACCGCCGCGGCCCGGGCGTGCCGTCGGCATCGCTGGTGGTGAAGCTGCCTAGCATGTCCGAGGTGCACTTCAGCTCGTCGGTCACCCTGGTGGCGCTGACCATGGCGCTCGCGCGCCTGCTTCACGAGCGCGCTCCCGCCCGGATCGAGGCGAACCTGGCGCGCACGGACCAGTTGTGGGCCGACCTAGGCCTTTGGCACCGCAGTTCGCGGGCGCGGCACGCGGCCGCCGACTGACGGCCGGCGGGGCACCGCACGCAGACGCAAGCCCGTACGGCCGGGCGTGTGGCACCCCGCCGCGCGTGCCGAAGGGTTGCGGACCCTGGACCGGCTACGCCTCGCGCTCGTCCGGTTGAATCTGCACATGGACCCGCAGCTGCAGCCGGGTGGGCAGCGCGTCCGCGCTGTGGGCGACGCACCCCATCGAGCGTAGGCCCACCGGGTCCGATCCGGCCGCAAGGCCGGATCGGATCGCCGTCGACACGTCCTGCCAGGCGACCTCGCTGGCGATCCGCTGCAGGCCCCGATCGTCGCGGCCCCGCAGGCGCACGGTGTCGCCTGCGCGCAGGCGGGTGCGCAAGGTGAGGTCGACGACCGGCAAGCCGCCGACGCACGTCCGCCGCAGTCCGCGGCTGAGGACGCGCAGCCCGATGGAGGCATTGGGCATGTGCGGCCCCGACAGGTCGACGTCGCTGTAGCCGCCGATCTTCGTCAGCCAGCCGAATGCCGCCGCCGGCCGTCCTTCGAGGATCGTCGCCAGGTGACCGTGGTCGAAGAGGGCGACGCCGCGGCTTCGCACCGTGCTGCCGGCCATGGCGATGACCGGGGCCCAGGCGTCGCCGGGCAGACCCCAGCGACGCCCCTCGAAGCGCCACAGGGTCATGGGCGTCATCGCCGTGTTGCTCGCCTGCGAGTCGATCGACCGGGTGTAGAGCAAGAACGCGTTCTCGTCCTGCGCATCCAGGAGCACCTCCGCGGCCTGTCCGTCGACCACCATCACCTGGGCGGTCTCGGGTAGCTCCCCTTCGCGCCAGACCAGATCGACGGTCGGCTGTACCTGCCTCGCCAGCTGGCTGCCAATGAGGATGAGGTTCGTAACGCCGAAGTCGAGGTAGCGCTTGGCGTGTTCGCGCAACCGTTCGACCGCGTTGTCGACGTCGTCGCCGCAGGCCGACTGGGACTCCGCCCGCTCGCTGCCGCGCAAGGCCAGCGACGGAGGGCTGCCGTACCACTGCGCGGTGGCGCGGATCCCGCCGGGGCAGTTGCCGACGTCGAACGCGAGGGCGAGGACCAGCGCCCGCTGGTCGATCGCCGTCAGCGGGGTGCAGCCCGTGAGTAGCGCCGCCACGGCTGCCACCGCGACGAGCCACGCCCGCCGTCTGTGCCCTTGCACGCGGCTCACGTCACGCCGGCCGCTTCCGGCCCGTCGGCGGGCCGGCGCCCCGCCAGCAGCAGGCCGGCAGGCAGGGCAAGGCCGACGGCGACCGCGAGCGCGTTGAAGGCGACAAGCGCCGCGGCCTGTGCCCCCGGGCGCATCTGGACGCTGGCGAGGGCGACGGGCAGCACGGCCAGCGCGAACGCAGGCAGCCGGCCAAGGGACGGTACCGCCAATCGCAGCACGTCGGCGCCGAGCGCGATGTACTCGGCCACGACGAGAAAGGCGACGACCTGCCACACGACCATCGTGAGGGCCTCGAAGCTGGAGGACGGGAACCACTGCCAGAACACCGACCCCGTGACGGCCAGGAGGGGAAACCGCAGGGTGAGGGCTTCGGGCAGTCCGAAGATCGCTAGCGGCCACACGGTGCTGACCACCACCAGCAGGCCGGCGCCGGCCACGCCGAGCAGGGCGGCCCGGGTCGCGGCGCGCCCGTTGCGGGCACGCCCTCCCCACACGAGGAGGACCAAGAAGCCGCGGACCGCGCCGAGCGAGGCGATGGTCATGCCGTCGAGCGTCGGCTGGAAGGCGGGTTGCGGACCGACGAGGTTGCGCAGGTCGATGTTGCCGATCGGCGCGGCGAAGAGCAGGACGAGTCCCGTCGCAACGAGCGGAAACAGCACGCTGATCGTCCGCGCCACCGACACGACGCCGTAGTACGCCGCCACCGCCGACGCCACGCCGACGAACGCGACCGGATAGTAGAGGGGGAAGTGGACGGTGAACACGGACGCCGACGCCTGGGCGTACACCTCCGTGTTCGCCGCCGCACCGAACAGGACGACCGGCGCCAGAGCCACGGCCAGGAACCGCACGCCCGGACCGCCGCGTTCCCACGGCCGGGTCCCTGAGAACCGCATGGCGACAGTGGTCCCGAGGAGCCCGACGGCGGTCGCGCCGATGGGCGCCAGCACCGCAAGCGGGCCAAGGCTCGCCAGCCAGAACCCCGGGTACTCGAGCGGCGTCACGCACAGCGAGCTGACGAAGGCCAGCAGTCCGATCGTCAGGGGCGACAGCTCGCCCCTCATCGCGTCTTCTCCGGGCGCGCGCGGATCACGTCGCGCGGTCGCCAGGAGCGGGGCCGGCGGACCATGTTCTGCGGCGGCAACGGGCTCAGCCCGTAGCGCCAGAGCTCGTCCAGATGGACCGGTCCCAGCGGGGACAGGTAGGGCACGCCTGCGGACTCGAGGCCCGCGAGGTGCCCGACCAGGATGAGCCAGCCGGCGATCCAGCCCGACAGCCCACCCAGGCCGGCGGCGAACACCAGGACGTACTTCCAAAGCCGAAGGGCATACGACAGGGCCGGGCTGACGGTCAGGAAGGTACCGATGACGGACGCCGCCACCACGACGAGGGTGAGGTCCGAGGCCAGGCGCGCCTGGACCAGCATCTGCCCGATGATCAGCGTGCCGACGATCGTCAGTGCCGTACCGACCTGCTTCGACGCCTGGACGGTCGCCTCGACCAGAACGTCCGCGATGATCAGCGCGAACAAGGTCTCGGTGAGCGGCGGGTAGGGCACGCCGGCGCGACTGGCGCCCACCGCCAGAGCAAGTCGGGCCGGCAGGATCGTGATCGTCGCCGTGGTGGCGGCGACATACAGTCCGGCGATGCCGGTGGCCGCGCCCAGACCGACGAGCCGCATGAACCGTGCGAACACGACGGCGGTCGGCCCAAGGACGCGCGTCTCCGAGTCCTCGACGAAGCGCCAGAACGTGGTCGGGGCGACCAGCGCAAACGGGCTGCCGTCCGGAAGGATGGCCAGTCGCCCGCTGACGAGCGCATCGACCACCTTGTCGGGCCGCTCCGTCTGCTCGACCAGCGGAAAGGGCGTCCACGTGCCGGCGTACAGCTGCGAGCCGAGGTCGGCCGCGCTGCGCACGATGTCGACGTCCATCGCCTCGAGGCCCGCCCGCGCCTTGTCGAGGAGCTCCCGCCTGATGATGTCGTCCACATAGCACAGCGCCACCTCGGTACGCGAACGCCGGCCGACGATGACGACCTCGACGCGCAGCGCCGGGTCCCGCAGGCTGCCGCGGATCAGCGAGATGTTCGTCTCGAGACGCTCGACGAAGGCCGCCTTGGGCCCGCTCACCGCGCTTTCCGTCGTGGCCTCGCCCACCGGACGGCCGATCTGTGCCGACAGGTTGACGGTGCGGGTCGGGCCGCCCGGCCCGCCCCACAGCGCCACGTGCCCCGCGAGCAGGCGCCGGGTGACCGTGATGGCATCCGGCACCGGCTCGGCGCCGACGAGCGTCGCCAGGTCCGCGCGGCCGGTGGCAAGCGGCAGGACGACCTCGTGCCACAGGCGGCCGACCTCGATGAGTGTGCGGACGTAGACGAGGCGCACATGCCCGCCGTCGCGCAGCGCAATCTCCTCGCGGACCACGTCGTAGCCGCTCAGGCCTGGGGCGTCAGGCGCCGAAAAGGCGGGAGTGCCCAGCCCGGCCGACCGGTCCTCGGACGACCCCAGGTTTGCGACGACGCGCGACAGGAGGCGCTCACAGTGCGATCGCAGGTCGTGAAGAGGCGTCATGCCGTAAGGGTCGGCCCCCGCGCACGCTTCGATGCGCCCGGCCGCGCGCTCGTCAGCCGGCCACCAGCCGTCGCGGCGGCACCGCGCCGCGCAGCGTCGTGAAACGCCCCGGCGAGCTGGCGTCGTCGCCCGGCAGCGCCCGCGACGCGCACGCCCGGTTCCCGACCGTTCCGACGCACAGACAGGGATTGTGCCGCCCGTCGGGAAGCGTGTCCGGGGCAGCCCGCCGGGCCGGCGCCACACGGTGTCGGGCCCGGTTGCGGCATGCGCAACCCAGGCCGCGACAGGTGGGAGGCACACATCATGCGTCTGGTGACCTGGACCGGACACGGCCGCCCCGAGGCGGCCATCCTTCATGGCAGCGACCGGCACGTCCGCATCCGCCGGCTGAACGCGCTCCTCGGCTCGCGCTGGCCGACCAGCGTGGCAACGCTCGTCCACGCCGGCCTCGTCGAGGGACTGCGCGCCGAGTGGCAGGCGAGCGCCGGCCGTGCGGACGCCCTGGCCGAGCCCACCGACCCGGCCCTGTGGGGACCGCTCTTCGCACCGCGCGGCAAGCTGTGGGGCATCGGCCTCAACTACGCCGCCCACGCCGAGGACCTCGGTGCCGGGCGCCCCGACGAGCCTGCGAGCTTCCTCAAGCCGGTCGACGCCTGCGTCGACCCCGGGCAGGGCATCGTCCTGCCCGCTGCCTCGCAGCGCGTGACCGCGGAGGCTGAGCTGGGTCTCGTCATGGGGCGGGTGATGCGCGACGTGACGCCCGACGAGGCCCTTGCCGGCGTCGCCGGCGCCGTGGCCGTGCTCGACCAGACGGCGGAGGACATCCTCCAGAAGAACCCGCGCTTTCTCACGCGCGCGAAGAGCTTCGACACCTTCTTCTCGTTCGGGCCGGTGCTTGCCACCCTGGACGAGCTGGGCGATCTCGACCGGGTGCGCGTCGCCACCGTGCGCAACGGCGAGGTCGTGCGGGAGAACACCGTCGACCACATGCTGTTCGCGCCCGCCGACCTCGTGGCGTTCCACTCGCGCGTGTTCTCGTGGCGGCCGGGCGACATCCTGTATACGGGCACGCCGGGTGCCGCGGCGCTGTCCGCCGGCGACGTGGTCGAGGCGCACGTGGCCGACCTGCCCCCCCTGCGCCAGCCGGTGCGATCGGCCTAAAGACCGCGCTAGCCGGCCGCCTGCGCGACGTCCGGCGGCGAGGGGCGCAGCAGGGGAACGCCCGCCGCCAGGGCGAGGGCACCGATCGCAAGCACGACGGCGGGCAGGGAGGCGACGCTCGCCGCCGCGCCCGCGGCGAGCGCACCGAGCGGGGCGGCCACGGTGGCGAGGGCGAACAGCGTGCCCACGACGCGGCCGCGTAGCTCGTCCGGCACGTCGCGCTGGAGGTCGGTCGCGACCGCCGCATTGATCACGCCGCTGGCGACCCCCATCACCCCCAGCAGGATGAGGTCCGGCACCAGGATCGGCAGGCGCGACAGGAAGGCCAGACCAAGCCCCTCGGCCAGATCCACCGCCACGTAGAGGGCGATGCCCCGCCCGAGGCGCCGACCCACGGCGGCGTAGCCCAGGCTGCCCGCCATGAGGCCGAGCAGCTCGGCGACGCCGAACAGCCCGTATGCCCCTCCCCCCAGGTGCAGGACCTGGCGAACCCACGCCACCTCCAGGACCCCGACGCCCGTGGCGCAGAAGTTGAGGACGACCGCGGTGGGGATGATCCGGCGCAGGAGGGGATGGCGCCAAACGAACGTCTGTCCGGCGCGGATGTCGTCCCACCAGCGTCCCGGGCCGAGCCCGGTGCGTCCTGCGAGAGGGCGCCGCGGCAGGTGGAGCAGGGCCAGGGATCCGGCCGACAGGGCAAACGACACGCCGTCGCCGGCGAACAGGGCCCACGGCCGCGCCAGCGCCAGGAGGGCGCCGCCGAGCCCGCTCCCGACCAGGCTGGCGAGCGCCGGTGCGCTGCCGTTCACGCCGTTGGCGGCGGCCAGGTCCTCGGGCGGGACGAGGTGGGGGATGAGCCCCATCATGGCGGGTCCGAACAGTGCGCCGCCCAGCCCGAGGACGAACACCACGCCGAGGATGGCGACGAACGGCAGGCGCCCGGTGAGAAGCCCGGCGGCTGCGAGCAGGGCCACGGCCGCGCGCACCCCGTCGGTGACGACGAGGGCCCACCGTCGGTCGACCCGGTCCGCGACCGCGCCGGCCACCATGGCAAACGCCCCCGCCGTCGCCGACACGGCGGACACCAGACCGAGATCGAACCGGCTGCCGGTGAGGCTGAGCACAGCCCAGCTCGCCGCCATGGTGAACAGCGTGTTGCCCACCTGGGACACCCACTGCCCCGCGGTGAGAACGAGAAAATTCCGATTCTTGGCGAGGGGGGGCACGGCGTCCCTCCGGGGAGACGGATGTGCTCCGAGGATAGCCTGCGTCGGCGGGCCGCGCATCCGTCTTGGACGGATCTGCCGGCTACGGCCGGGCCGTCGTGACCGCGCTGCGCGCCGCCGCGGCGGCAGCGCCCGGATCGCCGGCACGCGTGAGCGCGCCTCCCAGGCCGACGGCGAGCGCACCGGCCGTAAGCCAGCCCGGTGCCGCCTCCGGGGTCACCCCGCCCGTCGGGATGGGTCGCACCTCGGGAAAGGGCTCGAGCAACGCGCGCATGCCATCGGGCCCCAGCGCCGCCGCCGGGAACAGCTTCAGCACGTCCCGCCCGCGGCGCAGCGCCGCCATCACCTCGGTGGCCGTAAACACCCCGGGCACGTAGAGCGCGCCGGCCTCGCGGGCAACCGCGTCGACCCCGTCGTCCATGCCGGGCGCCACGAGGAACCGGGCACCGGCCGCGAGGGCCGCGCGGGCCTGGTCGGCGCGCACGACCGTACCGGCGCCGACCGTCGCCGCGCTGCGGTGCCTGACGATCTCGGCGATCGCGGCGGGGGTGTCGGGGGTGTTGAACGACACCTCGATCACATCCAGCCCCGCGTCGACGAGGGTGATCGCGGTGCGGGCCGCGACGGACGCGTCCGGCGCGCGCACGATCGCAACGATCCGGGCACGCGCGATGCGCGCGACCGTCTCCGCCTCGCCCATCCGGAAGCCCTCCCTTCCCCACCATCCGTCGTGGCCGGCCCGACAGGAATCGACCTTGCGCGGGCCGAACGACGATTCAAGAGGTGCGTGACAACGCCTGACGTTCGTGAGCATCTGAGCACCTCCCTGCGGTCCGGCCCGATTGCCGTCGTGGGGCCGGTGTTCGTGGATATCGTGTTCGCCGATCTTGACGCAGACCCGGCTCCGGGCCGCGAGGTCTATGCGGGGCGCTGGGCGTTCGAGCCCGGGGGCTTCGCGATCACCGCCATCACCCTGGCGCGTCTGGGCCGGCCGTGCGCGCTGGCCACGGTGATGGGCACCGACCCGCTGGCCGACGTGATCGTGGGCCGCCTCGCCGACGAGGGGGTCGACACGTCGTCGGTCGTCCGCCGGGACGAGGGGACCTCGGTGACGGTGGCGGTCGCCTACCGCGCCGACCGCTCGTTCATCACCCGCCGCGGCCTCGAGGGCGCCGCCGCCTGGCAGCGCAGCCTCGAGGCGGCCCTCGAACGCGGCTGTACCCACCTGCACGTGTCGGCCTTCCATCCCGACGTGGAGGCGATTCTCGCCGCCGCCGCGGCCGCCGGCCGCTCGACGTCCCTCGCCGTCGGCTGGAACGAGCCGCAGCTGCGCTCGGAGGGGCTGCGCCGGTGCATGGCGGACGCCACCCTGACCGCGATGAACGAGGCGGAGGCGCTGGCGATCAGCGGCGAGGGCGACGTCGAGCGGGCCATCGACGCGCTGGCGGGGCGGGCGCGCTGGCTGCTCGTCACGCTCGGGCCGCGCGGCTCGGTCCTCGCCCACGGGGAGCGTCGCTGGCGCGCGCCGGCGTCGCCCTCCCGCCCCGTCGACACGACCGGCGCGGGCGACGTGTTCGCCGCGTCGCTCCTCGTCGCCGCCGGCCGGGGCATGGACGAGGACGCGGCGCTGGGCTACGCCGCGCGCATCGCGGCCCGGGCGGTCGAGCACCTGGGCGGTGCCGCCGGGGTGCCGATGGAGCGCGGAGACGGCGCCGCCGTCGCCGTCTCCGCCGATCCAACCGCCTCATAGGAGGGAAACGCGTGCGCATCGAGCTTCTTGGCGGTGGCGGCGTCCGGGTACCCCACCTCGTCTATCGACTTCTCGGCCACCGCGAGGAGCTGGATCTGGAAGAGATCCTCCTGTACGACCTGGACCGGCATCGCGCCGAGGCGATGGCGGGCCTGTGCGGGGCGCTCGCCCGCCGCAAGGGCGTCGACCTGCCGCTGCGCGTGATCGACGCGCCCGGCACTGGCGGTCCGGTCGACTTCGTCCTCACCGCCATCCGGCCCGGCCTTGACCGGGCACGGGCACGCGACGAGGAGGTGTGCCGCGGGGCCGGCGTCCTTGGCCAGGAGACGACCGGCGCGGGCGGGTTCTTCATGGCCCTGCGCACGATCGGTCCGCTCGTGGACGAGGTGCTGCGCTCGCTCGAGACGAGCCCGGACGCGTGGGTGCTGAACTTCACCAATCCGGCCGGCATCATGACCGAGGCCCTGGCCGCGCGGGGGGTCACCCGGGCGGCCGGGCTGTGCGACACGCCCTCCCACCTGCTCGCCGAGATCGAGTCGGGCCTGGGCGTCGCGTCGGGCGACCTCACGCCGTCCTACGTCGGCCTGAACCACATGGGGTTTTTCACCGGCCTTGTCGACCGCCAGGGCGTCGACCGCCTGCCGGAAATCCTCGACCGGTACGAGGAGATGCGCGAGCGGATCGACTCGCTGCGCTACTTTTCGCCGGAGGTCGTCCGCGCGATCGGCAACCTGCCCGTCGAGTACGTCCACTTCTATCTCGATCGGCGGGGATCGGTCGCCCGGCAGGCCGCGACGCCGGTCCTGCGCGGGGGTCAGATCGAGGCCCTGAACCGGCGGCTATGGGCGGCGGTCGAGGCAGCGCCCGGGGCGTCCGAGGCGGCGCTTGGCGCCTATCTCGAGGTGATGGCGACGCGTAGCGCGACGTATCTGGCCGCCGAGACCGGGGAGAGCCGCCACCGCTCCCGCGACCCCGAGGCGTACCTCGAGCACGCCGGCTACGAGGTCATCGCCATCGCCGCCATGCGCGCCCTTCGCGGAGGACCGGCGGCGACCCTGATGCTCGACGTGATGGGTGGCGGGGCGTCGCTCGGCGCGGACCCCGGCGAGGTCTACGAGGCGTCGGTGCGGGTCGACGCGACGGGCCTCACCGTCCTGCCGGTCGCCCCGCCCGGGCCGGTTGCGCGCAGCCTGATCGAGGCGGTCAAGACCTACGAGCGCCTCACCCGCGTCGCCCAGGCCCGTCCGTCGCGCGCGGCCCTGCTGGCAGCCCTGCTCGCGCATCCCCTGATCGGGGACGGACCGGTGGCCGGCCGGCTCCTCGACCTGGCCGCCGGGGCCGGCGTCGAGGGCGTGGCCGGGATCGCGTAGCGCCGCAACCGGACGGCGCCGTTCACCACTCGGCGACCGATCCGTCGGCGAGCCGCCACACCGGGTTGCGCCAGCCGGGGACCGCCTGGGCGCCTTGCCGGATGCGCGCCTCGTCCAGGGTGATGCCCAGGCCCGGACCGTCCGGCAGGTTAACGTAGCCGTCGGTCGGGGTCAGCCACGCGCCATCGGCCAGGTATGTGTCGAGCTCCCCGCCCTCGTGGTAGTGGATCCCGAGGCTCTCCTCCTGGATCAGGGCGTTGGGCGTGCACGCGTCGACCTGCAGCGCCGCCGCGAGGGCAATCGGCCCGAGGGGGCAGTGGGGCGCGAGGGCGACGTCGTAGGCCTCGGCCATGGCCGCGATCTTGCGGGTCTCCCAGATGCCGCCGGCGTGCGACACGTCGGGTTGCACGATGGCCACGCCGCCGCGCGCCAGAAGGTCCCGGAAGCCCCAACGGCCATACATGCGCTCGCCGGTGGCCAGCGGCACCGTCGTCCGCCTGGCCAGTTCGGGCAGCACCTCGATGTGCTCGGGCAGCACGGGTTCCTCGATGAACATCGGCCGGGCCGGCGCGAGCGCCTCGATCAGCTGGGCGGCAAGGGCCGTGTGCACGCGACCATGAAAGTCGATCGCCAGGTCGACGCGGTCGCCCACCGCCTCGCGCACCGCCATCGCCCGTGCTGCGGCCGCGGCGACGAACGCGGGCGTCTCGGCGTATCCGGCCTCGCCGGTCGCGTTCATCTTCACCGCCCGGTAGCCTTGCGCCACCCGCGCCACCGCATCGGCCGCCGCCTGCTCGGGGCGGTCGCCCCCGATCCAGGCGTACACGCGCATCCGGGTGCGCACGCGCCCGCCCAGAAGGGCATGCACGGGCAGGCCGAGGTCGCGCGCCTTGATGTCCCAAAGCGCCTGCTCGATGCCGGACAGGGCGCTCATCAGGATGGGACCGCCACGGTAGAAGCCACCTCGGTACAGGACCTGGAACAGGTCCTCGACGTCGCGCGGGTCGCGCCCGACGACATGCTCCAGAAGTTCGCCCACCGCCGTCGCCACCGTCGAGGCGCGCCCCTCGACGATCGGCTCCCCCCAGCCGCACAGGCCACCATCCGTCTCGAGCCGCAGGAACAGCCATCGCGGCGGCAGCGCGAACAGCTCGCCGCGCGTGACCCGCATGTCCCCACCTCCGTTCTTGCGTTCTAGCCGATGTGCGCATCCCAGCCGTAGGGCACGAGGCCCAGCCGACGGGCGACGCCCTGGGAGGCGAGGTTGTCCCACGAGGTGCTGTACATGGCGACGAGACCCGAGCGTCGCACCGCCGCCGCCCAGACCGCCGTCACCGCCGTCGCGAGGCCCCGCCCGCGGTAGTCCGCGATCGTGTCCAGGCTGGCCTCCGCCGCCCGGTCCGTGCGCCTGGCGGTGCAGCACACGCTCACGGCCGCGCCGTCCACCACGGCGGCGACGACCGGCGCCCGCTCGGCCAGCTCGGCGTGCACCCAGGGGTAGTGCGGCAGGAGGACCGAGCGGCTGTCGCCATCGATGATGCGCGCGCCGGCACCCTCCGTTGGCGTCTCGCCGAAGGCGTAGGCGGGACCGATCCAGATCGCGCCCAGCGGCCGGTCCGTGGCCAGGAGGCTCGCGACCGCGGCCAGATGGGCAGCGCCGGCCGCTGCGACATCGAGCGCCGCGATCGCCGCACGCAGATCCCCAGGCACGTCCGTCCGGTAGCGCACGACGCGTCCGTCCCGGCTCGTGCCGGCGTACCAGCGCGGCGCGGCCGGGTAGGGCGGCTCGTTCACGCACACGAGACGATCGCCCGGATCGTGGCAAAACAGCACCCGCGCATGCAGGTCCATGAGGTCGCCCGCCGTTGGCACACGCCGCCGCCTTCCCCCGGCCCTCTACGCGAGGTCGCCGGTGCCTACAGCATGGCATACGGGGCGCCGTCTGGTGCCGGCTCCGGGGCGCGCGAGCGCACGGCGGAGGAAGCCGGTCGGGCGGCAGCGAACGGCGCCGGGGGCTCGGCCGACCGGGACGTCGCGCCCTCAGCAGGGAAGCAAGGAGTGACGCGCTTGACCCTACCCCCTTCCAGCCGCATCGCGGTGTTCACCGCCCATCCCGACGACGAGACCGGCTGCTCCGGCACGATCGCGCGCCTGGCCGATCAGGGACACGAGGTGCATCTGGTCGTGGCCACCGACGGCGACGCCGGCAGCCCCCACGCCGGCTACGGGCCCGGCGAGCTGGCCAGGATCCGGCACGAGGAGCTGGAGGCTGCGGCCGCCATCCTGGGCATCCGGCAGATCCACTGGCTGAACTTCGCCGATGGCACCCTGGCCCAGCAGCCCGACCTGCGCCGGCGTGTCTATGACGCGATGCGGATGGTCGAGCCGACCGTTCTCCTGTGCATGGACCCCTGGGCCGTCGACGAACCCCACCCGGACCACCGGACCATCTGCATGACGGCGTTCGAGGCGGCCTACCTGGCCAACGGCGAGGACTACTTCCCCGAGCAGATCGAGGCCGGGCGAAAGGCCCACCACACCGAGGAGGTGTACTTCTTCCACACCGCCCGGGGCAACCGCTCGGTCCGGGTCGGGCCGGACGTGATCGAGCGCAAGATTGCCGCTCTGTCCTGCCACCGCAGCCAGATGCCGGTGGGCACGCCCAGGTGGGAGGAGCGCATGGCCTCCTGGCGGGACCGGGCCGCGCGCGACCTCGTCGAGGACCTGCACCGGGTGGGCTGGTCCGAGATCGAACTCGGTCTCGACTGACCGCCGGGCGCGGGCTGTCGATCCATCGCCACAACTGTCGCAATTGTCCCTATCTTGCGAGAGGAAACCGCACCCAGGGCGGAGAACCACGCCTGCGCCTGTAAGCGCTTACTTCAGCCGGTCCCCGGCGGACGGCGGACGAGCCTTCGGGCGGTTGCGGTTCCATGCGGTTGTACGTCCGGAGGAGGATGGCTTCCGATGGCGGTTTCGAAACGTTCCTCCGCCGTGGCCGTGCTGGGCGTCGCGTCGATCCTGACGACCGCCCTGGCCCTCGGCAGCGGCGCACTGGCGGCGCCCCACCACGGAGCGGCCGCCAACAAGGTCACGATCACCATGTGGAACACGTCGACCGGCCCGGGGCTCGTCGCACTCGACAAGACCGTGGCCGAGTTCAACAGCACCCACCCCGACATCCACGTCAACAACATCTTCATCACGCAGCAGGACCAGATCCTCAACAAGCTGTCGACGGCGCTGGCGGTCGGGCAGGAGCCGACCGTACTGGTCGGCGACGTACCGTCCAACGGCCCCCAGGAGCTCAAGAGCGGCAAGATGGTCAACCTCAACGCGTGGGCGCACAAGACCGTCGACAAGCTCATCTACCCGAAGCAGGTCGCCGGCTGCGTGTACAAGGGCGTGCAGTTCTGCATCCCCAACGGCGCCGGCGACTACGCCCTGTACTACAACAAGACCGAGTTCGCCCAGGCCGGCATCAAGACGCCGCCCACCACCTGGGCGCAGGTCGTTGCCGACGGCAAGAAACTCACCGACCCGGCCAAGAACCGGTACGGCATCTACATCCCGTTCGGCACGACCGAGTGGACGGTGTGGACGTTCGAGGGCATGCTCTGGGCCAACGGCGGCCAGTTCCTCAACCGCAACAACACCAAGGCCCTGTTCGACAGCCCGGCCGGCGTGCAGGCCCTGACCGTCTGGTACAACTGCCTCTACAAGGACAAGGTCGCGCCGCTCACGTCATTCTCGACGCCGCAGAACTCGGACGGCGAGCAGGCCTTCGCGTCCGGCCTCGTAGCGATGCTGATCGACGGCTCGTGGGACCTGAACACCTTCGACCAGGCCAAGGTCAACTACGGCGTGACGTACTTCCCGGCGATGCGCCAGTTCGCCACGAACACCGGCCAGGGCTCGATCGACGTGTTCAACACCGGCGCCGCGCAGGTCAAGGCGGCCGAGACCTTCCTCCAGTGGTACCTCCAGCCCAGCGTGCAGGTGCCGGAGAACGCCGCCGTGCCCGGTTCGATGACGAACGAGCCGGCGGTCAACAACAACCCCACGTTCATCAAGGACCAGCACAAGTACATGAACGTGTTCTTCGGCGACCTGAAGTACGCCCACATCCGCCCGACGCTCGTCTCCTACCCGGCGATCTCGGCCGCGCTCGGCCAGCAGATCGACGAGGTCCTGTACAACAAGGAGACCCCTGCCCAGGCGCTCAAGATCGCGGCCCAAGAAGCCGACCAGATCCTGAAGAAGAACGGCGAGTAGCGCCCCTCGCGCTGCCGGTCGGGAGAGGACCTTCCGGTCCTCTCCGCGTTTGAAAGGAGGTCGGCCGTGCTCGCGGCAGACGTCCGGGATGGACGGGCCGCCGCCCCGCTCCCCCGCCGGGGACGGGGCCTCGTATCGTGGCGGATGCGCCGACACGCCTTCGCCTATGCGATGATGCTGCCCACCTTCGGGCTGACCGCCCTGTTCACCATCTATCCGCTGCTGAACGTGCTGTTCCACAGCTTCTACTCCGGCAGCCTGTTCTCGCTCGCCCACTCCTTCGTCGGCCTGGCCAACTACGTGACGCTCATCCAGCAGGGCGGCATCGCGGCCCTCGGCACGACCGCGGTGTACACCATCGGCTTCGTCATCAGCGCCACGGTCCTGGGCATCGCCTGCGCCCTTCTCCTCAACCTGCCCCTGCGCGGCACCGAGGCGGTGCGCACGACCTTCATCATCCCGCTCGTCGTGCCGATCGTGGCCACGGCGATCGTCTGGACCACGCTGTTCAACGCCTACTTCGGGCCGGTCGACGCCTTCCTCAGCTTCATCGGCCTGCCCCGGATCGACTGGCTGGGAGACCCGGCGATGGCCCTCACGACGGTGATCATGTTCTCAACCTGGCAGTACGTAGGCCAGAACGTGATCCTGTTCATCGCCGCCCTGCGCGCCATCCCGGTCGAGGTCCGCGAGCAGGCCCTGGTCGACGGGGCACGGGGGTGGCGCAACTTCTGGCGCATCACCCTTCCCCTGATCACGCCCAGCCTCGTCGTGGTGACCGTGATCGGCACGATCACGGCCATGCAGGCGTTCACCCAGATCTACATCATCACCCAGGGCGGCCCGATCGACGCCACGACGACGGCGGCGTTCTACGTCTACCAGCAGGCGTTCCAGTTCTTCAACACGGGCGCGTCCGACGCCATGGCGGCGATCATCTTCGCCATCACCCTGCTCCTCACGCTCGTGCAGACGCGACTGCTCTCGCGCCTGGGAGGTGGCGGCATTGGCTAGCGCGGCGGCAACCCTCACCGTTCCCGTGGGTCGGCGCGGGCGGCCGGTACGGTGGAGCTTCCTCGTCTGGTACCCGCTCGTCGTCATCGCCGGCTTCGTCATGGCCATGCCGCTCCTGTGGATGATCCTCACCGCGCTCAAGACCAACGGCCAGGTCCTCAACCTGGCCTCGCCGATCTTCCCCCACCCCCTCGTCTGGCAGAACCTTGTCCAGGCCTGGGACAGCGCGCCGTTCGGCCGCTTCTACCTGAACAGCATCATCTTCACCGTGTCCGCGACCCTCGGGCAGGTCCTCACGTCCGCCATGGCCGGGTATGCGTTTGCCCGCTTCCGCTTTCCGGGCCGCGACCTGTTCTTCTACCTCACGCTCACGGGCCTCATGATCCCGTTCGTCACGGTGATGGTCCCGGTGGTCCAGCTGGTGAACGACTTCCACTGGCTGAACACCTACCAGGGCCTCATCGTGCCGAACATCCAGAACGCCTTCGGCATGTTCCTGTTCCGCCAGTACTTCCTCTCCCTGCCGACCGAGGTGGAGGACGCGGCGACGGTCGACGGCGCCTCCCTGGTCCGACGCTTCACGGTCGTCGCCCTGCCGATGGCCCGGCCGATCGTGTCCGCCTTCGCGCTCCTGGCATTCCTCGTCAACTGGAACAACTTCCTCTACCCGCTGCTCGTGACCAAGACCCAGAACATGATGGTCGTCCCACTCGGCCTGTCGATCTTCCAGTCCCAGTACACGACCTACTACAACCTCCTCATGGCGGCCGCCCTCATCGCGGTCGTGCCGGTCCTGATCGTCTCCGTGTTCGCCCAGCGGGCGATCGTGAACGGCATCACCCTCGGCTCGTTCCGCTAGCGCCGCGTCGACCGCCGCAGGTCGAAGGGAAAGGACGCGGCCGGATCGAAGAGGCGGCCACGGCCCACAAGGAAGCGCTTTCAACGCCGGCGGGGCCGGCGGCGCCGCGTCGGCCATCGAGGAGTGGAGACGGGTGATGGACGAGATCGGGGTGCTGGTGGCCGGCGCCGGGCGCATGGGGGCGTACCACGCCCGCACCCTCCAGGGACGGGTCGCCGGCGCCCGGGTCGCGGCGGTGGTGGACACAGACCCCGCGACCGCCGAGGCGCTGGGCCGCGAGCTGGGGGTGCCGGCGTTTACCGACGCCCAGGCTGCCCTCGGCGCCGGCGGCGTGCAGGCGGTGGTGGTCGCGACCCCGTCCGCCACGCACGACACCTGGATCGGGCAGGCCGCGCGCGCGGGCCTGCCGGTGTTCTGCGAGAAGCCGCTCGCCACCGACGTCGAGGCCGCGCGCCGGGCGCTCGACACGGTGCGGTCGGCCGGCGTGCCGCTCCAGATCGGCTACCAGCGCCGGTTCGACCGCGGCTTCCAGGCCCTTCGCGCCCGGGTACAGAGCGGCCAGCTGGGCCGGGTCCTCCTGGCCAAGTCGTCCAGCCGCGACCCGGAGATGTCGCCCATCTCGTACCTGCGCGGCTCGGGCGGCATCTTTCGCGACCAGATGATCCACGACATCGACATCCTGCGCTACCTGACCGGCCGCGAGGCGGTCGAGGTGCACGCCACCGGCGGCGCCTTCTTCGCGCCGGAGCTGGCCGAACTGGGCGATGTCGACACGGCGGTCCTGCTCGTACGCTTCGACGACGCGAGCCTGGGGGTGGCCGACGCCTCGCGCCGCAGCGGCTACGGCCACGACATCGCCGCCGAGGTGTTCGGCAGCGAGGGAACGGCCCGGCTGGACCCGGCCAAGGACGAGCCGATCACGGTGTTCGGACCGGCCGGTGCCGGCTGGCGCCTGCCGTACTGGTTCCTCGAGCGGTTCGCCGAGGCGTACGAGCGCGAGCTGGCCGCATTCGTCGGTGTGGTCCGGGGCCAGGCAGAGCCGCTCGTGAGCGGGCGCGACGCGCTCGCGGATATGCTCGTCGCCGACGCGGCAACCCGCAGCCTGGCGAGCGGCCACCCGGAACCCGTCCCCCCGCTCGACTAGCGCCAGGTCCCGCCCGGCCGGGCGGCGGCGAAAAGGAGTGCACGATGCCCGACACCCCCCACGCCCCTCGGGTCGCGACGGCGCCCGTGAACTGGAACAACGACGACGTCCCGGACATCCGCCCCCACCTGCCGTACCCCGCCCTCCTGCGGGAGATGCGCGAGGCCGGCTACACCGCCACCGAGTTCGGCTCGGCCCTGCCCGTCGACCCCGCCGTCACCGGACCGGCCCTCGCCCGCGAGGGTCTGACCATGGTGAGCGCGTTCTGCGCCGTACCCCTGCGCGCGCCGGACGCCCTCGAGCGCCACGGCGAGCGCCTGGACGGCGTCGCCCGCCTGCTCCACGCCCTCGGCAGCGACCTCATCCTTCTCTCGGACGCCATCCAGGCCGAGCGCAGCGCCTGGGCCGGACGGGCGTTCGGGGTCGGCGCACCGCGCCTGGACGACAGGGCGCGATCCGTGTTCGTCGCCAACGTGCACGACGTGTGCCGCCGGATGGCGAAGATCGGCCTGCGGGTCGCGTTCCACCACCACGCCGCCACCTACGTGGAGGCGCCGGACGAGGTCCGCTGGCTGCTCGACGAGACCGACCCCGACCTCCTCGGCCTGTGCCTGGACACCGGCCACCTCACCTACGGGGGCGGCGACGCGACCTGGTTCGCCCGCACCTATGCGTCGCGGGTGCGCCACGTCCACCTGAAGGACGTGGACCGGGCCAAGCTGGAGACGGCTCGCGCCCAGGGGTGGAGCTTCGAGCAGGCGCTGCGCGCCTACCTGTTCCCGCCGCTGGGCGAAGGCATGGTCGACTTCGCCGGCGTGCTCGGCGCCCTCGCCGACGCCGGCTACGGGGGCTGGCTCGTCGTCGAGCAGGACACCCAGGAGGGAAGCGGGCTCGACGCCGCCCGGCGCAACCGCCGCTTCCTGGCCGAGCGCTTCGGCCTGTAGGCGACCGGCACCACGGTACCGCGAGTCTTGAGGAGGCGAGCCATGGTGGATGGCACGGCCTCGCCGGCCCTGTCCCCCGGGCGCGTGCGCGAGCTCCAGGCGCTGTGCGCGCGCGGGCGCAGCCTGGCCTTGGGCAGCGTACACGCGGCCGGGGCCGGGCACGTCGGCGGTCCGTTCTCGGCGATGGAGATTCTCGTCACCCTGTACTTCGAGGTCCTGCGCGTCGACCCCGAACGGCCCCGCGCGCCGGAGCGCGACCGCTTCATCCTGTCCAAGGGGCACGCCTCGGTCGGCCTGTACAGCGTGCTCGCCCTGCGCGGCTACCTGCCCGAGGCGGAACTTGCCACCTTCGACCACCTCGGCACGCGCCTTCAGGGCCACCCGGACATGACCGCCCTGCCCGGCCTGGACATGTCGACCGGATCGCTCGGCCAGGGACTGTCGGCCGGCCTCGGCATGGCCATCGGGCTTCGCCGCCAGGGGCGGGACAGCCGGGTGTACGTGCTCCTCGGGGACGGCGAGTGCCAGGAGGGGCAGGTCTGGGAGGCGGCCCACGCCGCCTCGGCGCTTGGCGTGTCGGGACTGGTCGCGGTCGTGGACCAGAACGGCCTGCCCCAGTTCGCCTGGCCCGGCGGCGACCCGGGCGGGGCGGCGCGACCCGACCTCGGCGCGCGGTTCGCCGCCTTCGGGTGGGAGGTGCGGCGGGTCGACGGGCATGACATCGCCGCCCTGCGCACCGCCCTCGAGCCGGCGTCCCACCCGGTGGCGGTTGTCGCCCAGACGACCAAGGGCCGCGGCGTCGCCTTCATGGAGGGCGCCTTCCGCTGGCACGCCCGCGTGCCCACGGACGAGGAGTTGGCGGCGGCCCGGCGCGAGCTCGCCGGGGAGGTGGACACCCGTGCCTGAGGCCCAGCGTGTCGTGTTCGGCCAGACGATGGTCGAACTGGCCGAGCGGTTCGAGGACTTTGTCCTTCTGGACGGCGACCTGGCCAACTCGACCCGGGCGGACATCCTGGCCCAGGCCAGGCCCGACCGCTTTATCGAGCTGGGCATCGCCGAGCAGAACCTGGCCGGCGTCGCGGCCGGTCTCGCCACGCTGGGGTACCGCCCCTGGCTCAGCTCGTTCGCCGTGTTCCTGGTCAACCGCGACCTCGACCAGATCCGCATGCTCGTTGCGCAAAACCGCCTGCCCGTGCGGCTGGCCGGGGCCTATGCCGGGCTGTGGACCGGCTACACCGGCAAGACGCACCAGTGCGTGGCCGATCTCGCCGTCATGCGGGCGCTCCCGGCGATGACGGTGCTCGCCCCGGCCGACGCCGCCGAGGCGCGCCTTGCCCTTGTGTACGCACACACCGTCGACGGACCGGCGTACGTGCGCCTGTGCCGCGACCCGGTCGACGACGTCACCGATCCCCAGGCCCGCTACGACCCCGCCGAGGGCGTCTGGCTGCGCCGCGGCACGGCCGGGACGATCGTGAGCACCGGCGTCCAGACCACCCGCGCCCTTCGTGCTGCCGACCACCTGCGGGCGGACGGCGTCGATGTCGGCATGCTCCACCTGCGGGCGGTGAAACCCCTCGCCGAGACGGACCTGCGCGAGGCCGCGCGCATCGGCCCGATCGTGACGGTCGAGGAGCATTCGGTCCTGGGCGGTCTGGGCGGCGCCGTGGCCGAGTTCACCGCCCAGGCGGCGCCGACCCGGGTGCTGCGGCTGGGCATCGACGACATGTTCGGCACGAGCGGCGAGAACGAGGCGCTCCTGCGCCGCTACGGCCTCGACCCGCAAAGCGTGGCGGCGCGCACCCGGGCCTTTCTGAACGACACGGCCGCGTGGGCCGAAGGGGGCAGGTAAGGTGGCCGAGGCCTGGCTGGCGAGGGACGGGCGGGTGGTACCGGGTCCGGGGAGCACGGGCCATCTGGGCTTTCGCTACGCAGTGGTGGACGGCCCGGGCGAGGCGGTGTTCGAGGACGCACCGGAGGGCTTCGAGGCGGCCGTGGTGCTGGTCCAATCCGCCGGCGTCGTCGAGGCCCGCCGCGGCACGGACGTCATCCGCCTCGGCGTCCGGCCGAGTCCGTTCGACGACCCGCCCGAGGCGGCGTACCTGCCGGACGGCGGACGGATCGTCGTGCGCGCCGACCGTCCCGCGGTGGTGGCCCTCGCCTGGGCGGCCGGAGGGGGGGCTTCGCCGGCGTATGCGGTGCACGGCGCGGACGTCGCGCTTGAGACGCGCGGCAGCGGCCCGGACGAGCGGACCATCCGCCATCTCCTCGAGGCCGACCGGCCCGCCAATCGCCTGTATCTGGTCGAGGTCCTCACGCCGGCCGCGCACTGGTCGAGCTTCCCGCCGCACCGCCATGACGAGCACGCCCCGCCCGGAGCCTACGCGATGGAGGAGGCCTACCTCTTCCGGGTCGACCCGCCCGCCCATCGCGCGCTCATGGGCACCTGGACGGCGGACGGACGGGAAACGGCCGGATTCGTCGTCGGGGACGGCGATCTGGTCATGGTCCGCTCCGGCTACCACACCGTGTCGGCCGCGCCCGGCAGCCGGCTGTACTACCTGAATGCCATGGCCGGTCCCGAACGGGTCTGGACGCCTGTCTTCCACCCCGACTACCTGCACCTGGTCCGGGGCTGGTCGAACGCGCCGGTGGCGCGCGCGGACGGCTAACCGGCGGCAGCGGACCAAGGAGGCGAGGCGATGGCGGATACCGTACGCCTAACGATGGCGCAGGCCCTCATCCGGTTCCTCGCTGCCCAGTACGTCGTCGACGCGTCGGGTGCGCAGGTGCCGTTCGTGCGGGGCGTGCTGGGCATCTTCGGGCACGGCAACGTGAACGGGATCGGCCAGGCCCTGGCCGAGGGCGGCGAGCTCGACTTCGTCCAGGGCCACAACGAGCAGGGCATGGTCCACATCGCCGTGGCCTACGCCCGCCAGCTCCGCCGGCGCCGGATCTGGGCCTGCACGACGTCGGTCGGGCCGGGCGCGATGAACATGGTGACCGCGGCCGCCACGGCCACGGTGAACCGCATCCCGGTCCTCCTGCTGCCGGGAGACGTGTTCGCCAGCCGCCAGCCCGACCCGGTCCTCCAGCAGATCGAGGACCCGGCGTCGTGGGCCGTGAGCGCCAACGACGCGCTGCGCCCGGTCAGCGTCTACTGGGACCGGGTGATGCGCCCCGAGCAGCTCATGGCGGCGGCCCGCGCGGCGATCGATGTGCTGACGGACCCCGCCCGGACCGGCGCGGTCACGCTCGCCCTGCCCCAGGACGTGCAGTCCGAGGCCTACGACTACCCCGCCTCCTTCTTCGCCCGCCGCCTGCACCGGCTGGAACGCCGGCCGCCCGAGGGCGTCGCTCTCGACGCGGCCGCCGCCGTCCTCGCGAAGGCCCGCCGTCCCCTCCTCCTGGTCGGCGGCGGCGTTCGCTACAGCGACGCCGAGGGGGCGGTAGACGCGTTCAGCCGTGCCTTCGCCGTGCCGTTCGCGGAGACCCAGGCGGGCAAGTCGGCGCTGCCCTGGGCACATCCCTGGAACCTCGGCGGGATCGGCGTGACCGGCACGGCCGCAGCGAACCGGGTGGCGGCCGAGGCGGACGCGATCCTCGCCGTCGGCACCCGGCTGGCCGATTTCACCACCGCGTCCCGCACGGCGTTTGCGCCGCACGCCGCCTTTGTCGGCCTGAACGTCGTGCGGGCGGACGCGATGAAGATGGACGCGAGGATGGTCGTGGCCGATGCGCGCGAAGGCCTCGCCGGTCTGGGCGAGAGGCTCGCGCGCGCGGGCTATCGCTCCGGCCACGACGCCCAGGCGATCGCGGCGCTGCGCGCGGCCTGGGACGAAGAGGTCGAGCGCCGGTTCGCGGCCGACGCTCCCCTCATGGCGCAAACCCGCGTCATCGGCGAACTTGCCCGCGCGCTCGGGCCGGACGACGTGATCGTGAACGCGGCCGGGGGACTGCCCGGCGACCTCCATCGGCTGTGGCGCGCCCGGGGCGTCGACACCTACCACATGGAGTACGGGTTCTCGTGCATGGGCTACGAGATCGCCGGGGCGCTCGGCGCGAAGCTGGCCCAGCCCGACCGGGACGTCTACGCCCTCGTCGGCGACGGCAGCTTCCTCATGCTCCACGCCGACCTGTTCACCGCCCTGCAGCAGGGCGTGAAGATCGTCGTCGTGGTGTTCAACAACGGCGGCTACCAGTGCATCGAGAGCCTGCAGCGGGCGAGCGGATCGGCCGGGTTCGGCAACGCGTTTCGCGCCCGCAGCGGCGCCCGGGGCGAGCTCGACGGCGCCCTTGTGCCCATCGACTTTGCCGCCATCGGCCGCGCCCTGGGCGCGGTCGGGTTGCGCGCAAGCACCCCGGACGAGCTCCAGGGTGCCCTTGCCGAGGCGAGGCGGGCCGACCGGGCGGTGGTCGTGGACGTGGCCGTGACGCCGGGCGGGGAGACGCAGTCGTACGACAGTTGGTGGCATGTGCCGATCGCCGAGGTGTCGTCCCGGCCCGCGGTGCACGCGGCCCAGGCCGACCGCCTCGCCCACCTGGCCCGGACGCGCCCGTAGCGCGCCGGCGCGCGGCGAGGACCGGTGCGCCGGCATGGCGAACACCGCGGGCATGCATGGGGGCATGAACGTGACCTCGCACCGGCCGACCATCTACGACGTCGCCTCCACCGCCGGCGTCTCGCTGGCGACGGTGTCGCGCGTCATCAACGGGTCCGCGCCCGTCACCGAGGCCACGCGCCGGCGGGTCCTCGACGCGGCCGGTGCGCTCGGCTTCCGTCCCAGCCTGGTTGCGTCGTCCCTGTCGCGCCGACGCACCCAGACCCTCGGTCTGGTCGTCCCCGACATCGCAAACCCGTTCTTCGCCGAACTCGCCCGCGCCGTCGAACACGCCGCCGCCGGCCGCGGCTTCGCGGTGTTCGTCTGCAGCACCGACGAGCGGGCGACCGTCGAGGCCGCATCGGTCGACGCGCTCACCCGCCGCCGCGTCGACGGCCTCATCCTGTGCACGGGCAATCCGGTGACGTTCGACCTCGCCCGGCGATCGGGCGTGGCCGCGGTGAGTGTCGCGCGAGACCTTCCCGATGGCGCCGACGGGCACTGGGCGGTCGTCCTGAACGACCGCCTGGGGGGGCGCCTGGCCGTGCGCCACCTGCTGCGCCTCGGACACCGCCGGATCGGCTTCCTCGGGGAGAGCGCGCGCATCCCCTCGAGCGAGAGCCGCCGCCAGGGGTACCTCGACGCGATGCGCGAGGCGGGTGCGCCGGTCAGCCCGTCCTGGATGGCCGACGTCCCGGCGCACGCGCCACGCCGGCTCGCCGACGCCGTGCGGCGCCTCCAGGCGGAGGGTCTCACGGCCGTGTGCGTCGCCGCCGACGCCGTCGCCCTGCGGCTGGTGCGGGCCCTGCGCGAGGTCGGCATGAACGTGCCCGAGGCGATATCGATCGTCTCGTTCGACGACACCGAGATCGCCCGCCTGCTCGAACCGCCGCTCACATCGGTGCGCCAGCCGATCGGCCGCATGGGCCGGATCGCGGTCGAGATCCTGGTCGCAGGCACGGGCGACGAGCGCGCCCGCAGGCGGCTCGTCCGCCCAAGCCTGGTCGCGCGTGCCTCGACCGCACCCCTCGCGACGGGGGACGCGGGCGCCACCGGCCTGCGCTGACGACCCCCGAACGTGCCGACACCGGCGCGCGTGCGCCGGTGCCGGGCTGTGCATGGGACCGAGCGCCCCCGACGATCGCCCCAGCGGGTGTCGGCTGTTGGAGGAGGATCCGTTCGTCTGCGTCGGGGTCGACGAACCGGTACGGGTGCTCGCGTCGGGTCCGTCATGCGCTCCGTCCGGGACCAGCATGCGCCCGGGCCGGTCGCACGGAACAGGGTCGTTCGGCCCGCCGGGACGGTCCGTAGGTCCCGCGCCGATGTGGCGGACGGCCCTGGCGCCCAGGCCTAGGAGCGTGGTGAAAAAGTAGGGGAATCGGGCGGGGAAACCAGGTTTGGTGGGCAGGGACGTCGAAGTTCTCGCCAATGGGATGGGGGGCGAGTACGACGCAGGGCAAGGAGTCCCCGCAACTGACGCTGGCGCAGATCTCGGGACTGTTTCGAGGTCAACTCGTGCCTGAAGGCAGCTTCTACGACGGGCTTCGCCGGTTTGGCGAAGAGGTTGTACGCGAAGAGGACTTTGCCA
>Ga0080006_1201739_pt1 | contig 40778 bp, 26 predicted proteins | sample RS3BMetagenome_FD_69209 | JGI IMG/M metagenome (GOLD analysis project Ga0080006, IMG submission 69209) | Ferric oxide microbial mat and aquatic microbial communities from Rainbow Spring, Yellowstone National Park, USA - RS3B (SPADES... ...
TGGGATACCCTCCGAGTGCGATTCTGAATGGATATGAGGCATTCCTTCGTACTATCGTTCATGTATATACTAAAGAATGTTTAAAATATCTATGAACATCCATGGGATACCCTCCGAGTGCCATTCTGAATGGATATGAGGCATTCCTTCGTACTATCGTTAATGTACATACTGTAGAAAATGTTTAAACTATCTATGAACATCCATGGGATACCCTCCGAGTGCCATTCTGAATGGATATGAGGCATTCCTTCGTACTATCGTTAATGTACATACTGTAGAAAATGTTTAAAATATCTATGAACATCTATGGGATACCCTCCGAGTGCGATTCTGAATGGATATGAGGCATTCCTTCGTACTATCGTTCATGTATATACTAAAGAATGTTTAAAATATCTATGAACATCCATGGGATACCCTCCGAGTGCGATTCTGAATGGATATGAGGCATTCCTTCGTACTATCGTTCATGTGCATACTGTAGAAAATGTTTAAAATATCTATGAACATCTATGGGATACCCTCCGAGTGCCATGCTGCCAACCTGCTGGTCAAGCGCAAGACGATCGCATCCACGCTCTAGTCGCAGTGCCGATCCGACGCTAGACAAGCAGCACGGTTTTTGTTGCTCGCAAGGAGCGAGCAGAAGCATTGATTCAGTTGGGGGATAGCTCTGGCGTCTGGAATTGAACCAGGCTATACCTCACTGCCGACAAGGGCATGCAGATCTTCTCAGCAAGATTGCCGAAGGAATGGAACAGCGGCGGTCTGACCATAGGCGCTGGGGCCCACGGGAGCACTTGCGGCGCCTAGACTGGCAGTTTGCAGCGTTGCTGAACAGACACGCTCGCTGGGTCCATTTGCTCGAAGAAGCATTACACCTTGTCGCGGTGCTCGGTGCACCTGGAGGCAATGTGGAGCTGCGCGCAGAGGCAGTCTCCGTTCTCGCTGGAGCTCTGGAATGGTACCGTCGGAGACGTCGCACGCCTCTGAGAGAAGCAGCTGCGCTTCCTGCCACGTTAAATTCCCTGCGCTGGGCCGAGATGCTCGTATCGATGCTCCGCGTGATCGAGCATACGGAGCTGCTCGTGGAAATGTTGAGCCAGAGCGACGTACCCGAAAGTCTGGACGAAAAGGACCGCTGGCGACACGACGCAGACCCGAGCGGCGCCACAAACGACTCTGCTATGGACTGGATGCGCATCCGCCAAAACCATTGGTTTTATTCCTGGATTGGTACTCGAGTGCGAGCTGCAAACCTAGGAAACGCGCTTGAGTCGGCGCATGCGCGCACCCACTATTCCAGAGGCTTCCGACGCTCCTACAACATGGTACTGGTCCTTGAAACGCTCAAGGCGGTCCTGCGAACCGCCGTTCCCGAGCAGACGAACAACCTCTCCTCAACACGAGGTGCATATGACTGTGCGCAGAATGAACGTGCACAGATCAAGAAGATGCTGCTCGACTGGGAGCGACAGGGAGCACTGCAACTCCGGATTGTTCCTCGGCGCGGCGAGCGCAGTGGACGTTCATTTTTCACCTCAATACGTCCAACAACAACAACAACAACAACAACGGTTCTTGGTGACATAACGCCAACTGAACCCCCTCCATTGAGGCGGCCCAGTCAAGCAACCGTCGCTGATGAGCAGGCATGTGCGGAGCAAACCTGTTCCAAATACGCGAACATGGATCAGAGGCATCCGACTGCAGCCGCCTCAGTACCGATTGAGGACATCTTCATGTTTGTTGCTGATCGGCGCGGGCTCGTTATGGCTGAACGACTCTGGGCGGCGACTGAACGCTACCTACAGAGCATTCACGAGCAAAATGCGCAGAGGAACCGGCGAAGCGCTGCAGGTGCTGCACCCTTCGTATGGGTTCCCGGTGACGATCTCCGTTCCAAGATCGCCACTTGGATCAGCGTTTGGCGACCAGTTATCTATCTTGCCTTTGTGCCACGTGTCGCACCGTGGAGTAGTTGGCTCATTTCGTTCATGCTGGATGTGATATCGAGGCGCTGGTTGTTGCAGGGTGGCGGTGACGGCTCGCCTGCTGGCGGCATTTCACACCGAGAAGGGGTCCGGATACCACCACCTTCGCCGCTGCTCTTGTACCTGTTACGAGAACCCGTATACTCCAACGTTATCGTTCGCTGTGTGCTTTTGCCGTGGATGGGTCGCGGCCGAATGCATCGATTTGTGGGATCATTGGCACTGGGCCTCACTCAGGCCGCTACAAAGTATTACTTCCTCACCGCTGCATCGTAGGAGATTCTGAAGACATCGCTATCCGTATGCGGCTTGTAATCGCCGTCTCACTCGGCATGCTTTCGGGCAGGCACCATCATTGTTTGAGCGAGGTGCACAGCTTCAGCGATTGGTTGTGACCAGTACGGGCACAGCTTCCTGAAGCATTCCCTTCAACTTATGCCATGTGTTTTCTGGTGCCGCGGTACCGAAGCAAGTATGCGTCCGCAGTGGCATTTTACGCATCCATCGAAAGCAAGATCCGGGCTCGTACGAAAGCGCTACACCGCCCTGTCGTCCTGCAGTGAGGGGACCGCCCGTGTTCGCTTGTGAACATGCTCTTTCGGTAACAGCATACGTTTCTGAAAGGAGCGATGGACACACTATCGCGTGGACGCTCTCTCCTGTCCACCACAGACACGATTGAAGCAGCGCGGATGCATCTGCGCCAGCGTTAGCCCCACTGCGATCGCAGCTTCCACGCAGCCAACTGTGCATCGTTCAAAACACCTTCATATGACTTAAGCTCTGCATCCCAGCTAAGGTGGCGATCAAGGCGACAACCAAGCGAGTCCGGATGCGTGCTCCCGCAGCACGACCAGCGATACTGGAGGACCCACCGACTCGCTGAGCCCGTATCTCTTCCGTACTCGGGCCAGGTGAGTGAGGCTTCGGCTTCTTCGCGAGGCACCATGAACAATCGATAGTAGCCGCGGTCGCCAAGCGGGTGTCCGTGGAAACGACAAGCTCGCTTGTGGTTGAAACGCTCTTCGAACAGCTCGCCACAACGTCGACAACGCCCAAGGCGCAACACAATTGGCTCTGTATCCACGTCTTTCGGAGCGTTTTCCTCGGGTCCCGGTGATGAAGGCGTTTTCCCGGAGTTGTCTCCCGCACAGCTTGAGTGCCAGCCACGACGCGAGGTTCGCACGTGTCCGAGGCTGCGGACTCCCCGAGCACCCCGCCGACCAGCTTGCCTGGGTCGACCAGGTAACGAGCGAGACCACTCGTCACCACGGCGCAGGTCGTTGCGCAGCCTGAGCGCTCCTGTCCAGGATCTGGGAACACAAAGATTAACCTGTATGGTAAACATAGTGAATTCGTCGTTTCCCGGGCACGATACGCTCCAGGAGAAGTACGCGCTTCGAAACGGTATCGCGTCATCGGGATTCCTGCTCGGCTACGCACGTGTCCTTATATTCAAAGATTGTCTCATGTTTCTATAGACGCCCTCAGCGCTACCGCTTCTTCTCTCCTCATATGCACCCGCGCTAGACTTGAAAGGACCAGGTACACGAACACGGGTGCATGCACGAGAGGTTTGGATGCCTTCCTCATGTCATGGACACCATTTTTAGGGGTTTTCCCTGCAGCTGCTTCGTTTGCCAGTCCACTCACGCCGTCCTTCAAAGAGGCCGGTCTGTCGTATCCCTGTAGCTCCGGTGCCAATAGTCGAAGGGTGATGCTGAAGCTCACGATGATCACGGCAGCGTCCAGGTTCCATAGCCGCTGATTCCGGCGGTTGTCAACGCATTCCATGCCCAGACGAAATGAGCGATCAAGATATCGCTTGACGCATTCGTCCTCTTTGTGACCGGCCTTGGTGCGCTTTGCGCAGCGGCGACGCCATGTGCTGATCCGCTCTACTCACAGCTGTACCATAAAACCTTATATTCGGAGAACTGCTGTGTTGCACTTGAACATTTGCTTCATCGCTTGGTACACGCTCTTGTCGGGGACGAGAGAATCACCTTGTTGTCGGCCTCGGTTTCCGCGTTCGGTACCTACCCTACGATCACGTTCGTCTTCTGGGCGATTCCGTCGACGATGACGCTGGCGTATTCGATAGAGAGTTCTTGGAGCACGATATTGTCCGAGATGAAATAGGTACAACAGCGGGGATATCCAGACTGGAGGACATGTCGAGAGGTCTCCTCCCGTGTACGCTTACCTCATGCGAAGCGTTTCCATACGCTCCACTGGAAGCGACCCCTCTGATGACTGCATTCTGTGTCGAGTAGTCTTCTCCGTGCAAATAGAACAGACGGGAGCCTCTGTTGGCACATCCCATGATAAGTACCACGATGCTACGGAAAGCTGATTCGTCGACAGTCGCGCTAGAAGAAAAGCGAACCGTTTGTCGTTCGAAACGAATCTCATACGGATCGCGAGATGTTCAGTGTGCTATCGGCATAAGCTGTGAACAAGTCGTCAACCTCGACATCAAGGTACTTTCCTCGTCGATCCAGCGGCATGCCTTGCTGCACATACGAGTTCCGTGGCAACAGAGCAAGCGTCCTGTTGTCTTCTGCGTTGTTCATGCGAGCTCCAATGATGGAAAGAAGAAGTTTGGAGTCCTCTACCAATAAACTTGATTATGATATAGGCTACGATACGAACGCTTGTTCGACGGCTTCGCGAACCATCTTGATCCAGTTGAGTTGACGAATTTCAGCAGCAAAGCATCGAAGGCAACATTCCTATACGACGACCGCGAATCCTGACACGACTTGTGAATCCGTAGGAACTGATGGTGCACGGTGAATGCCCAGGCTGTATACCCGAAAAGAATACGGAAAGAATCATAGCGCTAGAACAGTGCAAGCAGTTAAAAATGTTCTATTCGTATCGGCAACGGACGAGGTGCACCAGAGCCCCTGTCCAGTTTCGTCGCATCGCGGCACATAAACGTGCCTACAGTATAAACAGCACTTGTGCACAAACGGATCGATGGATGGATTTTACGTAGTAGATGAGAGCATACCCGGGCGCCTGGCGGATCGTTCAGAGTCTTGCGTCCACAACGTTTCGGACGTACCGTCCCCGACGTTGCGTTCACAGAGACTACAAGCAACACCATCGGAAACCCGACACCGTCGAAAGCGCACCTATTGCGTTTCCGGACCTGGTGCCTTTGAGGCGCTACAGAGTTGTGAAAGTTTCCGCACATATCGCCGCGACGCTAAATTGGGGTATTCGCTCTGCAAAGCAGGTACCTTGACGGACAGCAAGCGATCGAATGCTTGCCTGCGACACATCAAGATGCTGTAGCCCGAATATCCTCCACACTTCTGTTACGCACTGTCCAGAGCGTACCTCGGTACCGTGCTCGGCAATAAAAATTCATACAAGCTGCAGGTAAGTCGGCACATGAATGCTACAAATGGAAACCTTTACACGCGATGATAAACGATACGCATATCCCATGCAGGATGCACGTTCTCATGCAAGTCAACGTCGATATCAGGAGCCAGCGTGGACGCACTCGGTGCGACCCTACGCTACCTCAGAGACCCGTGTGCTGTACAATGCTGCGTGCTGAAATCCGCTTACAATATGGAAGGTCGAATTCGCAAACTCGGCTCCATCCGCAGGGCTTGCACGAAAGACATGTACAGGTTCCCAGAAATCGATCGTTCCCGCTCCAGCATCCGGTACCATACGATCGCCTAGTCCGAGTGCTCCACAGAGGCCGCTGCCCCAACTGTAGAGATCCACGTGACTGTTCTGTATGCCTACGCGAATCGCGTAACTCGTCCGGTAGCCAGCAGCAATGTCGATGATGCTCGCGTCAGACTGGGCATCCATGAAAGCTTCTATAGGCTGCGGTGACTGCACTGCATGGGAGGCTTGAGTCCCGTAACCCAGACCCAAGCAACCGTTTTCGTTACTGCCCCAGCTGTAGACCATCCGACGACGGAGCCCGTCTGGCGCCAACTCGACGAGCACCAGCACGTGGTTGAATCCGAACGCAACCTTTTGGACTCGCCCTCGAATCGACGGCAGCGGAGTCGGTTCCCAGAAGATCCTGTCGGAGAACTTGCCCCAGACAACGAGCTCACCGCTCTTCTTCAGGATTGCACCGGCTGCGTTGAAGCCAGCAAAGAGCTTTGCCACCGGTTCGCCGTGCAGTGCACGCAGCCGTCGAAAAGTCCCCACGAAGCGCTGTCCGCCTGGACCAGAGAGCGTCTGGTCCACAGTCGCAGGATGTCCTAAACCCAGTTGTCCGTACTCGATGGAGCCGCTGCCGTAGACACTGCCATCAGCAGCGCGTATGAGTGTGAACTGATCCCCACAGACTGCCTGCACGGCATGAACGTTTGATCGGGCCAATGCTTCGACAAGCAGCGGGCGTTCGATCGTTTTCGGAACGGATGCAATGCCCCGAGCGCTCCGTCCAGTAGACACATGCCCCAGTTGCCCGTGGGTGCCACGTCCACACGTATACACGTGTCCATCCGAGGACACCCAAACCGAATGGGCAGCACCAGCCGCTACATCCGAAAGGTGCGGCTGCTGCTGAGGTGCCCAGCGAACAGCGAGCGGTGTCCAACGCGACCAGCGCATCCAGCGCCATGGCCAACGACTGAAGCCAACTTGCTGCTGCTGGTGCTGCTGCTGGTGCAACCATGCAGTGAGCAGCGACTGGAGTGGTGCACGCGGCACCAGCGCTTCCGAAGGCAGTCCGAGCTGACCCTCGGACCCGAGACCGAAGCTATACGCGTCCCCGTTCTCCAGCAGCACGATGGAGTGTGCAGCTCCAAGCGCAACCCGTTTGATGGAACTCGGCAAATTCTCGAGGGCCTCGGGCCTCGTACAGCGTCGCCCAGCACCAAAGTCGCGATCCAGCTCCGTTCGTGAGAGCGGTACCCCGAGACGGCCGTCGTCTGCGTTACCCCAAAACCAAACAACGCCTTTCGGTTTGCTGTGCGACTCCTCAGTGGCACCGAGGTCTTGCGCCTTTACCGAGAAGCGCCGAGCGCCGAGCTTGGGAGCGATGAACCCTAGCGCAGTACTGAGTGCCCGCTGCAGGTCACTCGGGCAGCGCTCTATTACCTGGAATCCTGCGAAGGGATGCAGGCCGGTAAAACCACGCCCAAGCTTGAACGCGTATCGCAACTGCATTCGGTCTCCAGTCGACGATAGCAGTGCAGTAGTAGAACCAGTCACGAAGCCAAAGTGCTTTGCATATGTTCAGTGCATCTCCTGGAAGCTCCGTGTTTTGTACGATACCAGTATACACACAAACACGAACACGAACAAACAAAGCCCTGCTAACGTTCACGTTTCCACCCCGAATACCCCTGAATGCCTCGAGGCGATAACGATCCGCCTGTACCGCTGGGCAGTTGCCGGCGTCTATCAAGTAGTCGTACGGGAAAACAGCGGAGTAGGAAGCGTGTCTTCGACTGCACCTGTTTCACTGGGGTTAAGATCGAGCACTCGTGTCCAGGACTGCTCTTGCGTTGCTGCTTTCTTGATCGGTCGCAAGATACCAGTCTCTTCGGTGCGGGCTTGGACGGCTTCTGCAGAGGCTGCGGAGCAGCCTACAGGGATCAGCGCGCTCACGCGGTTTCGAGTCCGAGCACTGGGACACTTGAGGCGGCTTAGGACTTGAGCACTCGCGTGCTCACTGCACGAGGTGCCGCATGCAGCGATGCTGGAGTTCGTGAACCGCGACAGCGGGCGAGGCATCAACTTGTTGGTCGACACCCTGGCTGGCGGTCTCGCCGGAGCACTCGCTGACCTACTGATGCACCCCGTGGACACCATAAAAGCTCGCCTCCAAGTCCAGCAGTCTAGTCGAGTCAAGCGATCCGGGGAGTCGCGCTGGTCGAGTCGCGATGAGCTGGCTCACGGGCGACCCTATCGCGGTATGTTGGACTGTGCGGTTCGCATCGTTAGGGAGCAGGGCGTGCGCGGCGGCCTGTATGCAGGACTTTCAGCTGTACTACTCGGAAGCGTACCATCCCATGCGATTACCTTCGCTTCGTACAAATACCTTAAATCCTGGACACCTGGCGGCGGCTACGGAGCAGACGGCATCCCCAACTGGTGGAGCGACGTGGTGTCCGCGTCTGCAGCCGACTTGTTAGCGCTGTCAACGTACGTTCCTGCAGAGGTTGTGGCGAAACGTCTGCAAGTTGCTGGTATGGGGCCTGCTCGGGACTACAGCTCGCCATTTCACGCTCTGCGAGTGATCGCTCGAACCGAAGGCATTCGCAAGGGTCTGTATGCTGGGGCAACTGCCACCATGTTTCGTGATGTGCCGTTTACGGCGCTCCAGTTTGCCATTTTCGAGCAGATGAAGTCGCTGTTGGGAGATTTTGCCCAGACTTCGGGCGGCATGTTGTTGTGCGGTTTGACGGCCGGCGCTGGTGCCGGGGCGGCAACAACCCCTCTGGATGTCGTCAAGACTCGCTTACAAACGCAACACATTGGTGCGGATCGCGCTTACCGAGGCGTGCTCCATTGTCTTCGCACGATTCTCGCTGAGGAAGGGCCTGCAGCGCTCTTCAAAGGCGTATTCCCGCGAATTGTTTGGGTAGCGCCTGCGTCTGCAGTTACGCTAGCAGCCTATGAGCAGTTGATTCGCTGGATCCAACCGAACCGTCAGACGCTCACGCCCGCGTCTGAATAGTGCAGCGTTGGTAAGATGATTGGCGTTATTTGGAGCTCCACTGTTCTTGTGCCCAAGGCACACCGGCATGCGGTGCAAGGCCGTAGACCTGGGTACTCTGTACGATTCTGGGCACGCCAGTAGAAGCTGATCTATCAGCGATGTGACCCTTTGGAAGCCGACAGTTTCTCTGACAGATCCGTTCGCAACGAAGATACGGAATGCATTTTGCATCAGAGCGGCCGTCGTTCTTCGCTCTGCGCATCTACGCTGCCTGGATCGCTAACTTTTTTGTGCCCCAGAGCACATATGAACACAGACATTCCAAGTCCTTCGGGATGCTTGATGCTCCCGATGCAGTTCGTGTCGCGTACGCAGCAGAGGAGGTGTGTGGGGCGCTAGTGGCGTCCTGCGAGCGTCGCCAGGCACAACTTTAGCCTCTGTTCTTGAGATACAGAAACCTGTCACGCAATGCTCCTGCCATGCTAGCACCAGTAAATGAGCTCGTAGACAAGTGCAGCGCCGAGACGCCACTCATGCTCTCTGCTGGCTCGCTCCAGCTTCCCGTATCCAGCACCACTTCGGATCTCGATTCATCGGGTCTGGATAGGATGCCAACGCATGAGTTCTGGCACAGTCGTGCTTTCGCCTCCCATTGAGACGAGATGTACGGCGACCAGACATGATTCATGCGATGAACGACGCGCATTCGTTCGGCAGCCGCCAGGCAGCGTAGCCGAGGCCCACGCCAAAAGCAAAATCAGTCGCTGGTGTGGTATCTTTTAGGCTGATGGCGACACCTTACGTCCCGTGGACACGGCCTTGGGCATCGACACGTTCCAGGAACCTGTCGTGGACGCACATGTGGTGTCTAGTGCCCGGAAACGCCTCACCAGAGCGTCAGGATATCGTCCAATGTCTTCCGCTCGGAATCCCTCGACATCGTGGATGCTGCATATTGCCGCAGGGCGCTTGTCCGCGACACATGGAACCTCGATGTGCTTCGATTCCGATTATCATTGAATTTTGCGGTCTCCGAGTTGAACCGAATGCAAGCTTTCTCAGCAATCAGAGCAATGAACGTCATGGATGCTTGTTGAAACATGCGTTCAGCTTGCCCTGGACCCGCATGTTGCGCACCGTGCCTCTCATGGACACGCTGGTCGACTCATTTGGTGGTGTCGTTCCGCTGCATCCAACAAGGCATCCTCGAGACGCCCGTCGACGTGAGCACACAGCACTCCTGGGACGCACTGTTTGCACCTTCGACCCTGCTGCAGGGCATGCGGTGCACTCATGTCGGCTGGTCCGACAGCGTGCATGTATCCACGCTCATGCGACCACGAAGAGCGCTGACTTCCATCTCACTTCGATGCAAGGGATACCTGCACTACTCCCGAACGCGTATCAGCGATGCTTTTCGGGTCATCGATACCATAAGAGGAAACGTGAACGGCGGCAATGGCGCTGTTGCTTCTCTCAGTGGTGCTCGTATACGCCATGGATCAACCAAGCCTCCAATGCATTGTAGACGGGTACACTGCAGATGCTAGACAGCGCCAGCATCGTCTGGATCGGATTTCGATTGCGCTTACCTCCCGTACACGTACTTGGAATCTCGCGAACGCAATCTTCTTACACAAATGATCACGACTGCTTGTATACAAGGATAGCTTTCATTCTTGAAAAGAAAAGCCTAGCGGTACGCAGTCAGTGAGCGCAATATGCATATCATGAAGACTGCTTGTATAAAAGGTCATGTTCCATTATGGAAAAGAAAAGCATAGCGTTATACGGCCAGCAAGCGCAATACACATATCATCACGACTGCTTGTATACAAGGTCTGCTTCCATTCTTGAAAAGAAAAGCATCGCGTTATATGGCCTGCGAGCGCAATACACTTTTGAACGGCACGTTGCGCCCTCGCCGAAAGACTGTTGGCGCCGCCACCGCTTCTGACGGATGCATTTTTCTCTTCCAATCGCTCTCTAAGGGACATTTGCTGTTGTTCGCCATACCTTTCAATCAAGTTGCCCGCTGCTTCCTGTTTACTTCTACTAGTGAGGTACTGGCGTCGCTTGTACCTTGGGGAAGGTATATCCGCGTCTAATCTCACTAGATTCGCGTTCTAGGACGTGAACCTTATGGAAGACGACGGGACGCGACAATCCTTGCTTAAGCTCGGGGCAAGCCAGCAAAAGCCGAGTTCTAGGACAGCATGCGTCGCTTCCGGCAACGCTTCTGAGGAGTTTGCGGGTTCACGGCGGCGGGCCAAGGTGCGTGCCAAGCACTTGATTGCGCTGACTTTTTGTCTGCTGTTTGTGGGCGTCACTGCGTGGTGCGAGCTTCGTTTCGCGCTTCTTCAATACGTGATCAACGGGGGCTACCCCGAGGACACCGCGCCGGTAACCGATAAGAACCCACGATATCACATACAGATGAGCCTTCAACGACAACTGGGAAACTTCTGTGCCTTTTTAGATCTTTACTACGAGCGCTGCGACGGTGACTACGACTGCTACGCGAAGCTGCTACCGCGGCGTCGAAGAGTGTGGTATCGAGGGCGCCTTCGCCCAGTGTTTGAGCGGCCTGTAACCGTATCGCCGCTTCCGCGAGGCAGCCGTCTTGACCCGGCGTACTGCCTAACCTCGAACAGTCTGATGCCGCTGTCCGCAGAGCAGATAGAGCGGGTGCGGCTCGCGCGGAACTGCCCAGTGCGGCCGCGGTACCTCTGGTTTGTGTACATCGTTCGCGACGAGGCGAGACTGCTTGTCCAAAACATCCTGCATCATCTTGGGCAGGGTGTCGAGCATTTCCTCGTGTACGACAACGAATCGAGCGATAACCTCTCCAACGCGTTGGAACCATTTCAAAAGCTCGGTCTGGTGAGCCTCTACAATATTTCAGGCCAGGGAGTGCAGCTGCGCGCCTACGACGATGCGCTCAGCAGGGCGCGACGTGCAGGCGTGTCCTGGCTCGGAGCTATCGATGCCGATGAGTTTTTCATTTCGACGCGTGCGCCCTGCATACCGAGCGTACTCGAGAAGCTGCAGCGTGAGAACAATGCGACAATGGCTGCGCTTGCGGTCAACTGGCGATTCCCAGGGCGGTATCCAAAGCTCTTGAATGCAACAACATTTCCTGCGGAGAGCGCGGTTTTTTCCATCGGGAGCCCAAACAAGCACGTCAAGTCCATCGTCTACGCGCCCCGCACGAGGTTCTTTAGGTCGCCTCACCATGCGAGTTATGACCCTGGAATGAAAGCGCTCAGCGTGTCCGGCGAGGTAGTAGAGGGCCCGTTCCAGGAGCCTCCCAGCGCCGAGAACACGGCACTCTTTCACTTCCAATCCAAAAATGTGAATGAGTGGATACAAAAACGGATCCGAGGTCGCGCCGATGTTTCCTGGGCTTTCATGAAGACGCAGCCCGAAATATTTTTCAATGATGATCTCGTCTCGTTTTTCACAGAATGGCTGGGATACACGAAGGCCACCGGGCCGAAAGGCCATCCGCTGGCATTGGCCCTGCGGAACCACACCATAGCGCTAAAACGGGCCATTTGGGGCTGGTGAACTCATCGATCCCAGCGCGTGTACGGTGCAGAGATCGTCGCGTCTTGAGCGGGCGTTTTGGCTCGCGGCGAACACGGTGCCTGAATCTGTTCGTCTCTAGTTGCAAAACCTGACTGAGCGCGTTGGCAGCCACAGTCGCGCAGGATGGCAACGACGTTTGATTAGTATGGGTACATGCGAGCCGAGCATCCATGGATGCAACGGCACATAAAGCGCGCTCACGAAATTCCGTTCGCGATGGGCGTCGTGTAACGCCGAGGCTCGATGCCGGTGCGATGAATGGGCTGCTTTGTAAAGTTTATTCCTTTTTGTGTAGTAATGATAGTATATGACGCATATGGTCCGCATCCGCGCACGCACGTGTCCTTTCGTATGGCGTTCCGTGCGCGCACCGACACGACGGCACGGCCTGTCGTGCGCCGTCCGCTATATGCGCCAGTCTGAAGACGCTCACCTGCCCGGCGACCGTGTCATAGAGCAGCACACGAGGACACTGGCTCGGGGAAGCGCAACGACCCGTTGAGCACCCAACTATGGTCGAGGCATCATATATCAGATATCCTCTGCTGGCGTTGAGCGCAGGGCACGCACCAAACACGAAGCATGGGATTCGCGTGCCCCTGCGCCAGCATCCAGTTCGATCGAATACATGGTCACCAAAAGACACCGTGGTATATTATAGTCAAAACCTATATATAAAGGCATTTTTTGGCCATTTTATTGACATACTCAAGCTGCGCGTTCATGTCGCACATCGCCGCCGCCGCTGCCGCTGCCGCTGCCGCTGCCGTCGTCAATGTCCGGCTGTCGATCAAGAGCGCCAGCACTGCGCTGCGGTGCGCTGCCCAGCGAAGCGCGAACGTGTCTGTAGCCGCTTGCTGTGTTTTGGGGTCTTAGCGACCTCGATCGGTCTAGGAACAGTTCAGGGGTGCAATGCGTTTGGCAAGGATCTCTCGTGCGGTGGCGTTTTGCCTGCTTCCTCTGTTATTCGCAGCTGCAGTTTTGGCTGCGAAGAGTGGAGCGTCGGCTTCAGTGTCGCTGAACGAGAAAACGTTCGATAAGCAGATCAACGCGCATCGCATAGCGTTGGTCAAGTTTATTGCCCCATGGTGTGGTCACTGCAAGCGAATGAAGGAAGACTGGGACGCAGCTGCGGTGGATTTGAGCGGACAGAAGGATCTTTTGGTTGCAGAGGTCGACGCAACCGTGGAAACCAAGTTACGTGATCGTTTCGAGATTCGAGGGTTTCCGACCATTAAACTATTCGTGAACGGCAAGCCGGTTGCCGACTATAACGGTGAACGCACCAAAGACGCGCTGGTCAACTTTGTTCGTCGGCAAATGACACCTCCCGTCGTGGTTGTGAACAGTTCCGCACAAGTCTCCGCGTTGAATGTGGATAAAGAGCGCGCTCGGGTGGTTGCCTATCTGCCAGAGACGCTCTCGGCAACAGAACGAGCAGCGCGGCTGACACAGCTGGAACAGGCAGCCCGAACTTTGCGCGAGCTCTTCCCAGACCTGGTGTTTTACCAAACGAGTGACGTGGAGGCTGCCCACGCGCTCGGTGCAGACGCGCATCCAGCGCTCGCGAAGGATACGGCTGCTATCGTTGTAGCGCGGCCGCATACCGAGTCCGAGTCCGTTCAGGAGCGCGTGCATATTAAGGCATGGGATGCACCAGGTGCGGCAGGCACTCGACAGGACAAAACAGAGGACACGACGGAGCCACTGCAGCAGTTCATTCGGCTGCATGCGGTGCCACTCGTTGGCGAGATCTCCCAGGCAACTGCAGAGTTGTACCAGGATATCGGGAACCCGTTGTTTATTATGTTCGACGATGCACCACACAAACCAGAGCAAAAGGGCGCGTCCATCATGAAGCAGATGGCGAAGAAGTATCGTTCGCGAATCAGTTTCGTGCTGGCGAACGCGGAGAAACTTGCACGATTTCGCGAATACATCGGGTGTACGGACGGCAGGCGTTTTGCGATCCATGTGCTTGGCGAGGATAGCAATTTCATTTACGACGGTGCAACCGACGAGGCGTCCATCGAAAAATTCATCTCGGATTATCTCGATGGTAAGCTGCAGCCGACGCTACGCTCCGAGGAGTCTCCAGCAGAGAACACGGGTCCCGTACAGGTTGTTGTAGGCAAAACCTGGAATCAAATCGTCATGGACCCGGAGAAAGACGTCTTTGTGGAACAGTATGCTCCCTGGTGTGGACACTGTCGCAATCTGGAACCAGCATATGAAGAACTTGCACGCAAACTAGCACCAGTGAAAACCGTGGTCATCGCTAAGATGGATGCGACGAAAAACGATGCGCCTGGCGAGTACAAAGCTCGCGGTTTCCCGACGCTGCTCTTCTTCCCAGCAGGTTCGACAAAAAAATCTATTCGATATGAGGGTGATCGTTCCGTTGCGGACATGCTTTCGTTCATTCAGAAACATGCGACGCACAAGTTCACGCTCCCGAGCAGCGCGGACTCGATAGAAACAGAAAAGGACGAATTATAAACGGGTATCATTCGTGTTGCGTGCTCATTCCGGGTATGGTGCCGCGTCCGTCATGTGCTGGGCATATGGCCACGTTTCCGTTCCAAGGAGCGTCTCTGGTACCGCGCAACGCTTCCCCTGAGCTGGAGGCATGCCGATGCACCTCGCAGAGAACCGCGAACGCCTCCTCGTGATGCTGTTGCAACAGCATCACAAGAATCACTGCACGGGACCTCACTCGAAACGTTGAGATGAGCGCATCGCGCCCCTACCCCGACGGTACGCTTTGGCGGTGCGACTTGTCGACTCCGACGCATCAGCGATGTGCGGCTCGGACAAGCACAACGGAAATGATAACGATGGTGCTGGTGATTCTGCAGCGCTACACGCGATGCGAGAAAGGCATCCGTTTGCAGACGCTGTCGATCGAGGATACGCAAAGCTGTCTCGAGTCGTGGAACCCCATGATCGTCGATTTGTTACCTCTGGGCATTGCCCGCGGTATGCATGTGGTGCTCTAGACTCTCCGGAATACCCAGGTGTATGAACGGAGAGCCCTGCTCAAGGCGAGCGTTGAATGCGCCCTCACCAGATCACGGATTCTAGACGTGCAAGTCCTCAGCGATGCGGTACAATGCCGAAAAGCGCACGTGACCCGATCACTTTGAACATTCGCTCGACAAATAGCCCGTAGACGCTGCAGTTGCACAAGACCTTTCCATATGTTGATCGAAGCATTCGAGTCTCGATACGATGAGCACTTGCATGCAATGGTGGTGGTGATGGGGGTTGTGCAACCACACCCTTGCAAGCCTCCCAACAACAATGCTCGTACCGTACAGCAATTGGTACGTTTACCATCCACCATCTTATGTGCAAAATGGTCTGTTTCACGCGCTTCTTCTCGATCTGTATCCACATGCGTCCTTGCTCATGTCGCGGCTACTTCGTCATCAAATCGTCCACGGGTATTGTGTAGAAACGATTCCGGGACTCGTCGTACGTCGCCTTCGAAGGAGCAGGCGTGCAGTCAGTTCGAACAGCAGCATGTAGAGCGCATTAACCTTGCACCGGCAAACGCCTCAATGATCGGTCGTTGCCTTTGGCATTTCATGGAACAAGTCGGCGAGTACATGCTTGTAACCGGTTCGTTCAACCGTATCCGTTGGCGACGCCAGCGCGTTCTCATGAACGTCTGCGGGAGAGCGTTCGCATGCGCCAGTTGGACGCTTGTGGACTCTCTGAACAAGGCAGTCAACGCATCTCACGCTGCTCAGTACGATGCATGGAGCCTCGAAAGGGGTCCTGACGCTGCCGCTGCGCCACCGTTCTGTATGTCGTATGGCGCGCATCATGTCCGACTCTCAAAGAAACCTACCCGCTGGATAGCTGAGCATCCTCATCTGCTATCCGCACATGTCCTGCGCTCCAGCCTTTTGAGCTGGAGGTACGTTTATGCCCACGAGGGACATCGCCTGGGATCCACGGTCACGATGAACGCACTCGCGTTATCGCCCATGAGACATTGAGAAAGAGTCTCGAAGTTAATCTAGACCTAGGTTTTGCATAGTGCATGCAAGTAGATAGCATGGCGGTGTTTATCGTTCGTGAGGATATCGTTACGTTTCCTCATTGGAAACGGCTGTCCTCGAACGAACTCTGCAGATGCCCTTGGCAACAACGCTCGAGTACTTGATACCTGCGCCCAGCCATGACTTGTAGCTCAAAAAAGCGGCAATGCAGCACATTATAGAAAAGTCTGCAAGGATAACATCGGCCTCGATCTGACATATTGGAGCCATATCGAGTAGGCGCTGCTAGAATCGAGGGCGCTCAGATCCTTTCTGGATGTCTGTTTCAGCGTGGAGGACGCTGTTCAGGAAATTATATGAGCGCAAGGTGCACGACCGGCAGGTATTACGTCTTCGCAATCCCCTGTATGCAACGTCCATCAGTCCGAGGACGAGTTCGGCACACCAAGTTCGGACGATCCCACGCGACCGCTGCTCCCGTCACACAGGTTGCACCGAACGTGCACCGATCTCTTCCGCAACCACCAGGTCCTCGTTTGCAGCCATCAAGACCGAACGGGTCCCTTTTCCCGTGTGCCTACTTTCGAGGCCAATAAGGTGAGGTTACACCTGCTCCAGGATGCAGTTTGTGAATCGGTCGATACGGACCGGCATCGAGTTTTGGCTTGCAAGGTTGCCTCGAAACTTGTCAACTTGAGCGCTGTTGATGTTCAGGTCATCCATGTGGCACGACTACTCGTCAAAATATTCTGGGAGGCGTGTGTGCGCTCGTCTTTGATGTTACGATCAGTACTCCATGCATTTTCGGTGCCGTACCTCAGTTTTGTTGCCGCACAGATGTTCGATCGAACAATGCCAATGCCATGCGGACAGCGGGGCGTTCTGCGTCTAGAAATGCCAACGGAAGATAGCTTGACGAGGTGCCTGATGGAACGAGACGCTAGACGAGGCTTCTTTGAGCCAAGAGCTACGCGAACTGTCATGATGCCCGGGAGCTCGCTTTTGCGGAGATCCACGCGTTTGACATGTTTCGCTAGGGATGCGTCGACAATGGTTTCAGACTGAAACCCACATTCCGATCGTTGCTCTTTTCTGTACCTTCTTGTCCTCTTTGTCTGATGTATTCTTCTCCTTCCCTATCTATGATCTTGCGGGCTAGCATCCATGCGGTCAATGTAATCTGTATCCGTTTACTCCCGAAGGATGCACGCGGCCTGTATGGATACTGAAGCTGCTACGCACCTTCTCTACGCACTTGCACAGCATTCCACGAGGGCCTCCTCGTTACAGTCTCCATCGCGAGCTGGTCCACAGTCCGAAGCGAGCCTCTCAGCTCCCTCTCGTGCAAGAGCAGAGAACCAACAGACAGGTTCAGGCCAGGTGAATGTCGTAGAAAACGATTCTTTGCGGATGCGAAGGGCTCCTCTATTGATCCGAACTGGTAAGCATCGCGTTCGACAACCGAGAAGACGCCCCTCGACCGTATTGTAGCGGGTACAAGACGCTCGCCTGAAGAGCAGCTCCATACCAGTCTCAGTCGCGTACTTGCTGGCCTTTTCTGAGCGATGTACAGCGATTTTGACCTTGTGCAGGACAGAGCAATACGACTGGGAGAATTTCCAAAATACCTCGACAAGTCATGAGGTATTGAACGACCCCGTCCTTTCGGCAATTTCTAGGCGACCGCACTTGACAGCATCAGCGCTGGGCCTGATGTCGTCGGAGAGCTCGCCTGCAACTTGGTAACGCATACAAAAGTGCGCTTATTTGAGTACCCGTATTCGGGACTACCATTCCTCCCAAATCAAGTTTCTTCGAGTGAGATGCATACACGTCCATCCTGGAGCAAGCCTTCACCCTGTCGTATAAAATCGATGGTGGGTGGTTCAATGCGCGAGTCGCTCTCCCAGAGAAGCCCTCGTTTGTCTGCATCTATGCGGACCTTTTCATGGCCTGTTGTATTGAGGGCATTCAATTCAACAGCTTGTATCCTCTATGGCTGTATTTCTAGAAGACCGTGTAGAGTAGCACGGCTTCTCGCGGAGGCAGTCGTATCCATGTAGATTGACGTGTTCTGTTTCGGGTGCATGTTGCTCATGGTAACGATTACAAGAATTATGTCTGATGCACCTGCTTGTCATAGATCACCTGACTTGGACAATGGTAACCGTTTGTTACACAGACCAGCAGACACCTGCATCAATGCTCTCACCGCGGCTTGTCACCAGTCCATAGGATACACGGCGTTCGCTGAAGATCTGCAACAAGAATACACGAATTAGACTACACTGGACCAATATTCCAGAATGCATCGCGCTGAGCATACCCGTCCATAGAGTGCAACAGCGCTGATGCGCACGAGGAGCCTCGATATCACCCACGAACGCTCGAAAGTTTTACCTAGTCAGTAAACATACGTCATTCCCGAAGACGCATATCGGTTGTGCGCTCATGTCGTTCCAGCGCCAGTGTCCTCGTCCCGATTCAGCATTTGGTGGTGTTTTGTGCGATCACTGTGACGCCGAATTGGACTCTTGATGCTGCTTTCTCCTTTGAGCAAACCGAGCTTCTAAGTACGCCCGCACTGTCTCCCGATCACCACCTCGTAGCACGATTTCGCGGGCAGTCAGAGGTTCGGACGCCAGCGTCGTCGAAGCGCTTTGGCCATCGCTTGCAGGTGCAGCAGCAGCAGCAGCAGCAGCAGAAGTATTGGCGGCATTCATGGTGCTGCTGGTTTTCGATGCTCCACTTGCTGCTGCACGCGTTCCAGTCGTCCGGTTGCGCATGCGCAAGGTAGACTTGGCAATTCTTTGCGTGGCGAGCCTCTGCAGCAGCAGCTTCCGCTGGGCTGGTGTGAGGCTCGAGGAAGCCTCCGTGCTCCGCTCTTTTGGTGCGCACGCCTCCGGCTCAGTACGCGTCGATCCGGGAGCACCGAGCGCAGCGAACGACGACTGCAACTCGTTTTCTTCAGCGTCAGTGGACGACAACTGCGAATCCTCCGCATCCGTGTCAGTCTTGTGCAATTCATCGAGCGGATACGGAAGCCCCAGGTACTCCGTAGAGCGACGTGACGGCACGAAAAGAATGACAGAGAATTCGTCGGATCCCTCGTTGGCAGCCTGCGCCATCCGATGCAAGACATCCTCGAGCGTACCTACATCGACTTCGCATTCTTCGGGCACTTCATCCGGTGGCACCGGCACGCCAACGTTGAACTCGACGTCCGGGTGCTCGATTTGTCGACCGCTTTGCATTGCCTCTTCGGCAGTTAGACGGAGCTCACGCCATGCAAAGTCCAGATCATTCTTATCGAAGAAGAGCGGCACGCGCTGGCGATAATTCTGGAGTACCGTTAAACCCTTGGCTTGGAAAATCGGAATCCCGTTGAAATTCTCGACTGTAATTTCATCCAGTTCATTGTTTCCGGTATGGTCATCGGATTCGGGATTCTCCCGTAAGGCTTTCTCTTGTGCCCGCCACAGATGTACCGCCGTCTTGACGGCCTCGAGTGATGGACGAAACTGGAACGTATGCGTCGAGCGATAGCATGCCGATATGCCTGCGGCGGCACCGTCCTTGAGCCCGCGACGCAACGTCCGCTCGAAGCGCTCTCGCTGAGTATCCGCCACTAGGCGCAGGGCACGTGGAAGGTCAACGGATACGATTTGGGCTCGCATGCCGAGCTGCTCATCCTCCGACCGTATCCACTCAAGGGTTTCCTTAACGTCGTCCACATCGAAATAGAAGGAGCATACCTGCTCACTGTCCTCATCGGTGAGGAAAAACGGCTGCCCGAGCTCGTCGGTGATGGTGAATACCGGGCAGTTACGAAGAAGGCCCAGCGCTGGCTCCGGCGGAAGCACGAACATCGCCGCCTGCAGGTCACAGAGTAACGCAGCGAACACCGCCACAGTCTCGATCTCTTGCAGTGCCGGAGGCTTGGGCGGTAACGACTCGGGCACTGGTGGCTTCGAGTTCGCAAGTGCAGACGCATTGTTCTCCAGCTTCTCATACGCGGCAATAATAGCATCCGCATCACAGCCGTCACGGAGGAGTTCCTTTTTCCACTGCTCTTGCGCAAGCTGTTGTGCAGTCTGTAGGGCATCAGCGGCGGCCTCGAGGTTGCCCAGATGAAGCAGCGACTGTCCGCGGCGACGATGCGCTTTTGCCCACTGCGGCCGCAGCGCAACGCATCGATTGGCGTCGTCCAGCGCTTCCTGGAAACGCAGCAAGTTGTACAGTGCTGCCGCCCGGTTCGATAGAAGCAGCGCCTCTGTCTCTTCCAGTTCCGAAGTATCCGCTCCGTGCACTGTAGAACGCAAACGCTCGATGCTGTCCAACGCGCGACTATAGCACCGCACGGCCTTGCCGCTAGCGCCCCGCTTCAGGAACGTGTTACCCTGCTGACGTAGACTCTCTATACTTCGAAGAGAACTTTCAAGAGAAACAGCACGTCCCGGACTGCAACTCTGCTCAACGGAGTGCACACTACCATCGCTTGCGTCCGACTCAACCATGGACACAGACGCAAACACACACACACACACACAAGTGGACGGCCACAGTGAACGAAACCTCGTCTAGGTATTAAAAACCGTAGTTCCCCGCTTTGACACCGGGTCCCACGCGCTCTTGCCTCACAATTCGAAAAGAACTGGCCCAGCCTGCCCGGATAATCGCTTACCAAACGTCCGTGGACCGAAAAAGCGCACCAGGCACACGACACCCCTGGGCACAAGAAGCGTACACCTCTACGCTGTTGCACGTAGTACCCCGGTACAGGATCGATACCGTCGCCGATGCGCAGAGCGCAGATTGCGGCGGCGTCTCGTGGCGACGTCGACTTCGACGGCGCCGTCGACGTGATGATGAGGATCACCATGAGGGTAAATAGGGTAAAGAGGGTTGTGATGATCATGATCAACATGATGCTTGTGGTGATCATGGCAGCGATCGATGCTCTGGGGCTGCTCCCTGGTGTCCGAGAAGTGCGATGGGATCCGAAACGCGCGCGGATGCCGTATGGATAGAAGCACAGTGCATATTGTGGATCGGTAAGTAGGAAGCGGCTGAGGAGCATGGTGCACGACCTCTGAACGGTATTGTAGTTGGCGACTGGGGCGCTGGCTACGCAGACGAGTATCTCGAGGGAACTCCTGATGGGGTAAACCGGGGCGACACTGATCATTCAGGAGAAATGGGTCTTTGGTAGGTACCGGTCTATACGATTGTGGGGCGATGCTGATCATTAAGGAGAAATGGGTCTTTGGTAGGTAACGGTCTATACGATTGTGGGGCGATGCTGATCATTAGGGAGAAATGGGTCTTTGGTAGGTACCGGTCTATACGATTGTGGGGCGATGCTGATCATTAAGGAGAAATGGGTCTTTGGTAGGTACCGGTCTATACGATTGTGGGGCGATGCTGATCATTAAGGAGAAATGGGTCTTTGGTAGGTACCGATCTATACGATTGTGGGGCGACACTGAACATTAGGGAGAAATGACAATGTGGTGGCAAGCAGGCTAGCTAGAAAGCTACCTTCAACAAAGCACATTCGTCGACTGAGCGCAATCTACCCGAGTCGCTGCTTACCGATACCTTATCCGACATCCTTAATCTACGTACGACTTCTTAACGGTCTGGTACAACGGCGCTGGAGCTATTCGTTGATCATGGTGGTGCATCCACAGGAACCGTCGCAAGCACCCGCGGCCAGTGCAGTGTACGCGCGGTCACTAGATGGACCAAGCTTCTGTTCCTGGGAAAACACCGTGCTACACTCGTGGAATATGAATGCTACTGCGAAGCAACGCAAGTGCCTTCAACGAAGATGCGCAGCGTATGCGCATCCGCGCTGGTCGCTTATACCCATCCGACACCGGGAAATCCAGAATGTTCAGTGCTTTATCGTAGTGAGAACATGCAATAGACGCACATCTACGAGTATCCAGCTGACGAGTTGCGCCTGTGTCCTGCACGGGCACCTGACACTGCAGAGGACTCGCGGGTATATTCGCATGCCTTCATGAATGCGAGTCAGTAAACCGCAGTGCACTGCTTGTCTGGTACGCAGAGCGAGAAACGCTCTAGAAACCGGTGCAACCATGGACTCCGCTCCAGCTACCAGCAGGCTACCTTCAAAGTAAACAGTTTCTTCCACGTCCGAGTTTTGGCTTTGCTGGACCCCACCGAGCGCTTCCGTAAACCGCTTATGTGCTGTATGAGCAGTGAATGGCTAGTCCCAGCTACCGGGGAAAGCGTCGACGCTTTTCACTTGTCTACGTGCAAGCTCATTCAGTACCCTGGAACGATAGGCGTCTAGCATGTTGCACACTGCACCAAAGATAGCACTTCCAGTCCCTTTTAGAGCGTTTTTCACGTGCCACGAGGCAGCAGACTCTTGCACCGAATACGCATTCTGCAGGGCCATGCCGATAGGGCGCGTGTCGCCCGAAAAACGTCACTCGTTCCATAGAACGCGTCGCAAGCCGATTTTTTACCTGTACTTGTTGTTGAACGTGTAAACACAGCAGTGCACACGCGTTTCCCGAGCACACACCGAAGCGTTCCGCACCGCTGGCTGGGCCCGGAGGTAGCCCTACTGCCACAGCGACTGCGATCGGGAGGTTTCGTCGACGCTCCATTCGGGGTGTGAATCATATCGCCCCCGAGGCACTCTTCTGGGTGTACTGGTGCACTCGCAGCCAGCACCAGAGCTCAAGACTGACGACGAGCCATCATATCCGGTTGCCGGTAATGATCCAAGTTCGACACATGAGGGCCAGGCACCTTCGACGATGCACGCTAGGTGGCGTCCCGGGCTACAGCGGTGCAAAAGAGCACCGCATCCGCAGACCTGCAAGCCAACGAGTACCCGGAATACCTATCGTGTGTGCAGGTTGCGGGGCATGAGTCGGCACCTACGAAACGGAAGTATCCACACTGACTCTACACGACGCAGCCGGATGACGCTCGCACACAGGCCCGGGGCACATTCACCTGCCTCCGGCTGACAGAGACTATTGGAGGCGGACCCTTCAGATGCCTCTGTATTGCAGGCAGCGAGTCACATACGCCACGGAGGTCTCATGACCCGGCATACCTGCGTTGCGTGCTGCCGCAGGCAACGTTCACGAGTCCGGATACAGCAGCAGCTTTCGTAGATCCGCATCTACGCATGATGGTGATGATAATGCTTCGACGGCATTGTGGGCGAACGACTGCAAGGCCAACGTCGCTGCTTCTTCTGTTCCAGATTCGTCGTCATCCCACTGAATAAGCGAATCCGAGTCTGCCGCTGGCACAGTGGCATCGATCGTGGCGCTAATGGTCGCAGCTACCGGCTCATCGTCCAGCAGCGTCGTTTCGGTGCTCGCTTTCGACGGCTCTGTGGCGATACCGCCGGGATGCGTCTGCGTCCGCACCAAATGCCGCGCTCGTGGTGATGCCGTCTTACCTGAGCCGAGTCTCCTGAGGCCACGCGCCAGAAGGCGTAGTCCAAGCGCTCCCGCGGTGCGAGCCATGGCGCCTGCTGCTGGCTGCGCAACAACGCGCTTCCCTGTCTCCACACTGACCCGTTCCGCCGCCGATACCGCGCTGTAGGCTCCGTAGGAGAACCGGCGAGCGGTGCTGCGTCCCGCCATCAGGTTGCTGTACATCTCCTTGAGGTGCGTAACCGGCGATCTTGTAGCCGTCAATGGTGCACCAATGACGTCGAGGGAGCCCAACAGCTTGTACCATTGGTTGAGGATACTGCGCGTCCAGCGCGTCCACACCATTGCCGATAACTCATCGGGACTTGCGAGCGCATGCCGACGCAGCTCCAAACCTGCCAGCTGGAGACTCGCCTGATCGATGGACGGGATGCTCGCAAAGCGTTCCAACGTAGAGAGGTATGCGGCTCGTGCCAACAGCGATGCAGCCTCGAGCTGCGCTTCAGAGATCTGTGTTTGCCGTCCGCGTTGGAACGATAAGAGCACCTCCACGGGTGTCAGCTGCAGGTACGCAAGTACCAACCAACTGATGCCTCGACTTCCGTCACGTGGTGGCGAGCCAGCACCGGCCTTGGGCATCCAGACAAGGTCGTCGATCGGTGAGCGGCCTGAGCGGTCGCTTGCAGCATCTGCGGTATCACCAGATGTCGATTCCGACGCTGCGTCATGATACACAGCCCAGTCGTGTGCACAGGCCGTAGCCAAAGCAGCCAGCTGCGCCATCAGTACCGCATCCAGTTGGAGCTGAACCCCAGCGACCAGAACACGCAGCGGCGCGCACTCGCGCTCTCCAAAACGCTGACGAAGGACGAGTTCCGCCTCCAAAGCCATGAGTTCTGCTGACGCTGCGCTCTTGTCTTCACCAGTGGCGGCAGTGGCCCCGCTGTGCAACACCACTGGAAATGGCGTTGTGGGCTCCTCATTGCGCAACTCGATTCGTTGCAACGACACCTGCACATGGGTGCGCGTGTGCATCCCTACATCCACGTCAGCCGCTAGCTGCAAGTTGTTCAGGAGAATTTGGCATCGGGCACCACCGGCAGCCGCAGTAGCGTGCACCTGGATGGCTAGTTCCGGCACCAGCACATACAGATGAAGGCGCTGGATGCCCACCGGGGCCAGCACCGGCGCCTCCTCACCACCGAATGCCTCGGAAATGGGTACCTCAGCAGCGTCCGCTGTCGAGTCGGCCCGGAACACCAACACGCGCTGCGTCGGTGTTGCGCGCATCTTCACCCAAAGCACCGCGGGAGGTGCCCCAGTGCCCGTTGTATCCGCAACCAGACGACGCTGCCAGGCCTGTTGCTGCGACTCCGGCTGCAGCATGGATCGTTGCGAGCCTATCCAGGCATCCTCGTTGTCGCTGGCGTTATCGTGAACGTCAGCAGCAGGATCCGGCACCGGCACCGGCACCGGCACCGCCATCGCATCCGGATCCTCCTCGGAAGCATCCAAGAAGGCCGCCTCCAGACTCGGTAGGAAGAAACATTGCACAGGATCCGCGTCTATGCGCATCACACAGAGCGTATGCTCCGCAAGCGGCTCACAGAAAGCGAATCCGACGGATGTTCGTGGTGGTGCCCAGGTCAACCGCTGCCGCTGGTCTGCTAACAGCTGCAGCGCCTGAACACGATCCTTCGCCTGTGTAAAGCAGAGCAGGCCTGGAGTCTCATTCACCAGCCGGAAGGGTACAGCGTTTGCCGGCGTCTTCTGAAACCGTATCACTTGACAACCATTCCGCTCTAGAAAAGCTTGTACGGTTAGGTATCCGGGTAGGCCGTCAGCGACATCCACCACAAAGCTTCCCGTAATCGCCAACGGCAAGACACCAGACCAAACGAGTGGTGTTTCAACGCGCGGTGACGACTCGAGCGACTTGCTGCCTGCAGGCGAGACGCCCGCATCAGTGCAACGTTGTTGCTGTTGTCGCTCGAGCGGCTTTCGAGCTAGACGAATCTGCAATGCAGCACTATCTGCGGGTGCCTTCTCCCGTGTGATCGCGTTACCCTCGATATCGCGACCTGCGTACACCGGGAACAGGAATGGTTGCAGGCCGCCAGGTGCTATCTCCAGCGTGGATGCCGCGTCGTCGGTATCGACTGGCGAGTGCGCCCGACGTACCAGGAGCTTGGTGTCCGTCAACTCATTCACCAGCACCAGCTCGGGACGAAGTGCAAACACACGGGCTCTACCGATGCCACTGGTGTTATCAAAAGTGCTGCGGCGGTTGCGCGGGGCTTTCACGGGCACACCCTCCACATCTTCATACCACCGGGCGCGTTCCAGTTGCTCCGCTTCGTAACTGGACGCAAACGAGAGCACCAGAGGTATACCTTGGAGCCGCAGAAAGTAACCCTGTGCCGTCACCAGCTCCAGACGAACAGGTTCGCGCCACCCAAACAGGCGGCAACAGGGCGTCCGCAGAAATCCCGCCTGTTGGGGTTCCAGCATCACCGGATGCGGCTGGTATCGCTCGAACTCCGGCATCTGGCCACTTTCCTGGATCTGAACGGTCAATCCAGGTACCATATTGAACACAGTATAGACCGCTGTGATCAGTAATGTTGCATTCCGCGTCAAACGCCCAAGATAACAGGACGCTTCGACGTAGCCATAACGGGTATCGAGCAGTTGCGAAAAGAGTGCCACTGTGGATGCTGTGGGTGTCTGGCGGAGCGGCTCGACGTGTTCGCGATCACTCAACTGAAAGCGCGCTACAGGTTGACGTTGTTCGAGCAGCAGCGCCTCACCGATGCTTGCTGCAAGTTCACAACGACCATCCGCGGGGAAGCGAAAGAGCTCTTGGCGCGAGCGAGGCTCCAGGCACACGATCTGTTCGTTGATTGTGATCAAGGCCGGAACCGGAAGCAGGTTTCGAAATTCCAGAACCGGTGCTAACCACACCTCCAGGCTGCCGTCTTCGTGGATGTGTCGGGATACCCGGAGTACGCGGTTATCGCACCAGTGCACCATGTGAGCGACCGTTACCGCCTCGCCGTACAGTGCTCGCATCGCTGCTGCCTGCACTGAGAAGCTCTCACACCACACCGTAGCATCTGCGCTGGCAGGGTTCGCACCGGAGTCAGTCAGCGTCTCCTCAAAAGCGACTGCCAGTGCTCTAATATCGGCAAGGGCGCCAATGCGGATACTCTTCTGTGGCGGTAGCCGATGGAAAGTCTCCAGCACCAGCGACAAATCCCGTCCACTGCTACCTCTACCACCAACACTACTACCACTACTACTACGAGTAGTGGTAGTGGTACGAGGCATACGACTGCTCGTCTGCCCTAGACAGCGCAGACGCAGCGTCGTATGCGCACAGGCATTGTGTACGGTTATAGGCGCCTGAAGGCAGAAGTGCCAGCCCGTTCGGCATCGCGTCACTCGCCAGTGGAGTCGCTCCCACAGCAGCTGTGCTGAGCAAGGAGGTACGGTTGTGCACTGTTGCGCATCAAGTGGGTGCGCAGATGTCGCTGACAGCTGTGCGACTGTTCTAGCGTCGCCGCTTTTGCTACTGCTGCTACTGCTGCTTGCAGTTGACGTCACTGCTGCTGCTGACCGTGTCCCTGGCAAAGCTGCAGCGACGCTGGGTCGATTCCCAATGAGCGACCTTGCAGAAGTTTCTGTTGCTGAAGCCTCACTCGCGACGAGCGCGTCGCCAGCTCGAGTCCAAGAGAACCACGTAGGCGTATCGCCTTCGATGGAGAGCGCTCGAACGCCCAGTTGCAGCGTCTTCATAGAGGCACTCGAACTCGTGACCTGGGTCGAGCCCTGAGCTCTTGACTGGATCCGCCGGAGCGCGTTTGGTGCCCAGCTGGAATGCACCGGAAGCACCGCATGCACCGTTCCCGCAGCGACACAGAATCCTGAAGCTCCAAGGCGTGCTGGATGCTCCTCGGGCGTTGTGCTCGTTGCTGGGCGCTCCGGAGCGCTCTTCTTGCCAGCTGCAGGCGCTGAAGGCATCTGGTGCACCGCATCTGGCCCGTGTGCTTTGTCACCGCTCTTCTGGTTGCCGGATGCCGGCATAAGCGCACCATTGTTGCTAGCGATGATGATCTCAAGGTCCGCATCCGTCTCATTGGAGAATCGATACGCTCGCTGGTACACTGTCGGCAGATGCGCTCGTCGACCGGTGAGATACTCCCAGAGCAGCGCGAGCTCGAGTGCATCCTGCTCGGAGCCTTGAATCCGAACAGGCTCCCGATGCAGCGGACTCAACCATATCCGAAGCAAGCCAGAGGGTCGATGCTCATGCAGACGCAACTGCAGTCGAAACGGGTGCAACCGTGGCTCATACCGATCCTGTCCACCATCGTAGGCGTCGACGGCGAACGTGCACTGCGTCTGCAGCTCCTGGTATGTGTCAGTGACCTGATAAACCAAGGCGAGTTGGCTCATGGTCAGCGCCACCAGGGGGAGCACCCCACCGCTACTGCTACCGTTGCCCTTGCCGTTGCCGTTGCCGTTGCCGGTTAACGGGCTATCCGTCAGACGCACTAGCACGCCAGCACTCGTCACGCGCACCTGCAAGGAAACTGCCGTCTCCATGCCGGTCTGGGAAAACGCAGCAGGTGCTGTTTCTGGTGTCATCTCCGCTTTCCGCGCACTTGCATTCGCTTGCCACGGTGCGCCTAGCCGCAAGACGGTCTCTGGTAGACTGGTTTCGATCGCTTGACCTTGGAGGTTCCAACTCAGAAACTTACCGGTATGTGCATTCATGAGGCAAAATCCATCCGGTGAGACAAAGCACGCTCGCCAGATAATCGGTTCACCAACGGAAACACCGGCGTCTGACATGCTCGTAGGTGGAGCGGTGTTATCAGGGTGCCCTGAAAAGCGCCCCAGGCAACCGATGCGCGGCGTAGAGTCACCAGCACTAGCGCGTGCTGACTCCACCGAGGTCCCTGCGCGTCTCAGAGAGGAGGTGCTTCGACGCCGCCCAGGAGGTTCAGCTGAAGACCCGGGCACGCCTGCGGGGATCGGGTTTGCCTGGCGTTGAAGAGCACTCGCCTCTGTGGCTGGATACGGGAGCACAGAGACGGGTCGCAGCACTCCTGAGGGACCTTCGCTATCGTCGGGGCACCAGGCCAGGAGACTAAAGAGCGTCTCGTCATCGGGATCAGTGCGCTTGACCAGGAACGTGCTGTACGCCGTGCTAGCTGCCGAATAAGGCGGGGCATCGGTGCTCGCCAGCGCCAAAACGTATATGGGTATGGAGGCATCCGCCTGGAGGACACACGGCAACTGCGTAGCGCTATCCCAGAGCGTGATCAGCGTACCCGGCTGCGGACTCATGCCAGGAGCTGGGCATTTTCTGGGCGAGAACACAGGCCGCTGGTTACCAAAGCTGGATCGCTGCTGCTGCTGCTGCTGCTGCTGCTGCTGCTGCTGCTGGCCAGGTACTGCCCTGGACAAGTGACGCTGGGTGCCACTGCGGCGCCGATGACTCAGTGCGAAGGGTGCTGGAGCGCCCAGCGCACCCCCCAGCACTGCAGCCAGAGCGTCCCAGAGCAAAGGCACGCTGCTGACCCCGGCTTGCGCACTGGACCGCAGGCGAAAGGCGCCCGAACCTGCCGGCATTGCACTGAACGAGCCGGTCCCAGTACCTTCAGCAGCATTCGTATCTGGGACCAGCGTATGCGATGCAGGTGTATGCCCCGGTGCTGCTGCTGTACTTGTTGCCGCTGTTGCCTCGCGATGACCTTTGGGAGCGGACGCGCTGCAGGTACCCGCACCTGCCTCGTCGCATAGAACATCACCTAACTCTGGATACGCTGGTGCATTGAGCCTCGTCGACCAGCGGTGCAGCCAACTCCGCCACAGGTCCATGTCTTGGCGGCAGAATATGGCGTCAAATGCGGAAGTCTGCAGCTCAACCTGCACCGAGAGCAGAGGCGCTCCTCGCGATGCTGCTACTGCCGTATAGTGGCCATGGATGCGCACGCCAACAGAGCACGGGGATAGGAGCACAAGCGGCTTCTGATCCGCAATGCGTTGACGGACGAATGCCTCGGGAGCATCCGCAGCAAACGAAAGTCTCCACTGAATCGGTGCAGTGCCTGCGTACGCCAACCCCAGTGCAGCATCGAGACCAGCTGACGCCAATACAAGCTGAGCTGGCGGATCCGTTGGCGAGCACAGCACCACCTTGGTATGGGCACCTCTCCAGTGCATCTCCAGCAGCAGCGAGGTCTCTGTCTTGGTCCACGACACAGAGCGAGGGGCGTCTGCGGGCGACGTTTCTTGCCACGTCCGCGTGCTCGTAGCAGCAGCAGCATCATCAGCAGCATCATCAGCAGCATCATCAGCAGCAGCATCAGCAGCATCATCAGCAGCATCAGCAGCAGCTGTGGCAGCAGTAGCATCGGTGGTACCGGCAGCGGGTGACTTGTTTCCGGGGCATATCGGTTTGCGCGATGAACGCCCGGGAACTTTTTCATCTCGTTGACTCGCCCGGGAACGTGTTGGCATCTCAGCTCCCGTCGATAACGTGGATACTTTGGGCGATACCGCGACTGCGCCGCGCCCTACACGACGTGCTGCCTGATGGAGGCTCCACCAGCGCTGCCAGCAAGCTGCGTACTGCCATAAAGCCGCAGTCAAATGAAGCTCGATATCGGATATCTCGATGAGGCAGCCCAGTCGCACGGATGCCGTCGTCGACGAACTGAAGTGCGTCGAGTAGGAGGAGGAGGCCTCGGCTGTTGCCGCTGCGCTGCCCCAAACACTTCCAGCTGGTGCCGCATACGCCAGCGCAAGATGCGCAGAGCCACCACAAGGAAGCAGAATAGGAACGCTGGCACACCCGAACAGTGCCGCTGCATCCGCGTCCAATTCAAGGCTCATGCTCAGCTGCTGAACAGCAACGTCGTACAGGAGAGGCGGCTGATGCGAAGCAGCCAGGTTCTCGGGCATCGCCCGGCTGCTCGTGCCCGTGCTGGACGCTGCAGCACATCCACCTGAGCGATGCTTTAATGCCAACCGCTGTTGAACTCGATCGAGGTCGCTGAAGAGGCGCAACGGGTCGCGCAGCTGGCAGCAAGTGCCGCTCCGAAGTGAAAGCCTCCCCAGCTGAACCTGCACAGCGAATGCATCCAAGCGGGTGCCACGACGCAGTCGCTCAATGACATGTATCCAACGATGCCGCGGTGATGTCACCGGTGCCGTTGCCTCGCTACTGGTGGGCGAAGCGCGTTCACGTATAAGCCCCAAGCCCTTGGCCAAGTTAGCAACTACGTAGATGCGCGGCGCCGACACCATGATATCCAGGTCCAGGGTGCTCGCCGCCTCCAACAGCGTTTCACTATCCGGCAACGCTGCAGCGATCGACGTGCGATACGCAGCGAACTGTGCCTTGGCTTCCTGCATCCAAACGCGCCAGGGTATGTTCTGTCGTCTGCCAAAGGCAAGTACATGTCGAACGAGTGCCGGCGATAGCAGCAGAACCAGCGGCCTGCTGCGTACGCTCATGCGATGTCGCGTTTCAACATGTGAACGCGCTGGTGCCGTCAACGCTATCGCATCGCCAGACCAACTGGTGTTGCGTATTGGATGCTGGTGCTCATAGGCGAGGCGCAACAGTGCTCCTGACGATGCGTCGGTGCTTGCGTCGACAAAGACTACTGGATAAAGGTCGTCGTGTAGGTGCTCACGCGCCTGCACAACAACATCACCCGTTTGTAGCGAGATGCACGTGCGATTGGGTGTCCTCTCCAAAAGCAGATGCAGATGTCGGAGTTGGATGTCGGCGAAAGGCCTTCGATCTGAAAGCTGCAGGCTCATCTGGGTATCGTCGATCCGCAATTCGATGCGGAGACCTGCAGCATCTGGTTTCCACTGAATCTGCTGGAGCGTAGACTCCAAATCGGTGACTTGCTCATCCACGTGCTCCTGTACAAAGCCTTGAAAACGTTCACCGAGCTCCTGCGCCAAGCTAGCCGGCTCAACGACGATTTTGGATTCCTCGCGCTGCTCCGAGTCTAGCCGAGCAGAGCGCGCATCAGCCTGAGGCTGGTGCTCGGATGGTTGACACAAAGTGTCAGTAGTTGCGGGCCAAATCCGCTCCACTGCGGTGTGACGCTCTTCGCGAGCAGCAGGAGCAGCAGTCGACCTAGCAGTTGGCGTCGGTATTCCCGATGTGACGTCCACACCAGACGCTGAATCCTTTGTCGCAGGTGGCGCTGAGCTCCAGCCGAGTGTGGTGGAGATCCAGCCCAGCCAGCCGGTCGACGCTGTGGCCCCAGTTCGAGCTGTTTCTGCTGTCCCGCTGGCGTCTTCAGCGGATCCAACGACTGCGGAAACAGCTCGACCTTGATCAACGATGCTGCGTTTGGTGTTCGCTCCTGGTGTATACTGAGGCCTTTCGGCGTTAGGCTGCAGTGGTGCTCGTCTGCTGGGGTCACGTTCAAGCGCCCTGTGGTATCGTTGTATTGCCAGACTCCGAAAGTAGCGGATTTCATCGATGCTTAACTGTTGCTCCAGAGCTGCGACTGCCTCTTCCAAGTCCGCTGGATCGTTGGCAAGAGAGAGTGCCAGAGCTTCCCGTGTACCAGTGGATGCTTGGGTGCGGTCATCAGTTTCCAGTTTCACTCGCGTGTAGAGCGATATGTAGCGTTCTTTGCGTCGATGCCAAGCACCAAGATCCTCGAGCACGAATGGACGATACAAACTGGATACAAATGCTCGAACACAAAGAAGCGCAAATTTCCAACGGTTTCGCGCCCTACTCGGGTGCTGCTGCTCTGTCGCCTCTAGGGCCTGGATATCGCGCGGAAGCTCTGCGGATTGCCGCTCCTCCGGAGGAGGCATCCAGTTCAGATATCGTGAGCGATAGCGATTCCCAAACATCCACAGAAAAGGTTCGGGGGCGTTCATGAGCACCAACAAGTCTGAGCGTCGTCGCCATCCCAACCAGGTTGCGTAGCTCTTCAGTGCCGTCACCGTCTCTACCTGAGACTGTTGCAGTTGCAAACACCAGCGTTCAACACCGAGACAGAGTGAGACTCTGGTGGTGCTGTCGCTCGTCGACTGGCCAGACGAATCGTGGGGCGCTTCTGTATCCGTCGCCAAGGTGCTTGGGTACGGTCGCTCTATTCGTAGTCCGACATACCCATAGCTGGGCCTGCACAAAAGAAAGGGTTCCATGATCTTCGCGAAACGCTCATAGTGCTCCGACAAAGATTCTCCCGCTAAGGCTGTGAATGCGGCATCCGCTGGCGTCGACTGCGAGCGATGCTGGCTCCTCATTGGTGTCAGGTAGCAGGCCAGACCATGCACCCGTAACTGTCGATCGAGAATCAAGCGCATCCTGGGTGAGGTCGCGGCCTCATTCTGGGTAGGATGATCCAGATGAGGTCGCCATTCATGACGATAATCGGGGTCTGTCGACTTATCAGAAGCAGCGGCATTGCTATCGATCAGGCTGAGTTGCCGGAGCATCAATCCGCAACTGCTCTTTCGTGTGCCTTGAGACCGCCTCCCTTCGAGCAGGTTTGTTTCCGGTTCGACAGCGATGAAGTCGACATGAATATGCACCCGTTCTATCTGCAACTGTAGACGACGAAGCAGAAATGCAGTGGCTCTTCCAGCAAATGTCTGCAGCCAGCCGCCGTCTCGAGCGCCTCCTGTCGAGGCACCGTTGTGCTTGCTGGACGCAGGGAGCGTCTTTTGCGAGAGCTGCTGCTCTCGTGTCGCAAGTGTCCGAGCCCAAGACTCGAGACTCTGACGCTGCTCCTCGTCGTCTAGGCGGAGAAGTTCCGCTCGAGTGGTCTGAAACGAGTCAGCGTTGTTACTGGGGGCTTCACCCGGATACCAGCACAGCTCCAGGTACACGTCTGCGATGCTGATGCTGATGACTCCATTCCACCGCGCTTGGATGGATAGCGTGCCTAGGCCAGCCCGTTGGAGTTGAAGTTCTTTGATTCCGAGATCTTGACGCCAATAGCGCTCGACCGCACCGGTTTCGAGTTCGAGATCGTGAACCTCAAAGTAGCCCCGCTGCCCTAAAGCGATTAGGACTTGCTCCCGATCTAGTCCACCTCGAATAAACGTACCGACCTTGCTCGCAAGAAATCGATACAGCGCTTCTTCGAGCATCGAATTGAGTTGGTGTCAAGCAAGTGATACGTTGCTCGACGAGTAACAGAACCGGACGACGGCCACGCACCAAACGCCGTTCTGAAGCAAAACGTTGTCGCCGTCAGCGGTGGACAGTTGTGGCGAGAAACTCGCTATGGACAAGACGTCCCCAACTGACGTGCAGACGCCTCCCCGCCGGTTTGGACCGGCCACCCACAACTGTTTCCAACTTTTTTTTAATATAGTTCCACTTTGAGCGGTTGTCCCTTAAAATTCTCTCTTGTCCACTCTGGAGGTCTTCTCTCCAGCACCGCACATCTCCTCATATTGATTGCTGCGTTCAGGTCTCGGTTCACGAACTCCATACGTCCACTGCCTCTTGCTATACTCATCATTGCGAGCAGTCCTCGAACTCGCGCCTTCTGTTCCACGACAGTCTTGTCACCTTCGTCTTCTGCTTGGTTCATTGCCGGTCTTCTCTCGATGGTCGACGAGAAGAGAAATTTTTCTATTTTCACCGGTACCTGGCAATGGCGGCCCTCCAGAATCCCAGACTTCCGTCTTCACACCTCTCCCTCGGTGTTTTTCCTCAAATAAACGCAATTCGACCACGTCTGCTATCAACTCGCGAGAGAGAATTTGACTACACGCACCTGGGGGTATCACGCAATTGAGCTGAGAGATTATACCAAGCGAAAACACTCCGACACGATCGATGCGCTATGACGTCAGATCATCCGCTGTAAACGACGACTACATATGAGCGCGCGCTGTACGACGAGTCTACCATCATCAACAGCGGTAATATTCAGATCACTTTGGCGGTGAATCTGTGCATTGTGGCAGCTTTACAGTCCAAGGCCGCGCGTGAAAGCGTCTCTTGTGATCCTCGATCTGAGGCAACGTATGCGTCATGTGCATGAATCGAGCGGCGATTTCCATTCAAGGCTACTCCAAACCCTAATTCCAGCTTGCGATCATGAAAAGCCTCCGCAAAGTGTTCGCAAGCTCTAAGACTGTCGTTTCCGCTAAGATTCGGCTCGTGCACGGCTGAGTCGTCATCATTCTGAATCGTATTTTCGGCGGCTACCGCTCACGCTCAACTGATTCCAGCATTTCCGACACATATCGCCACACCGTGTTCGGATCCTGGTCGTGCGGGCAATGACCGACAGCTTTCAGAGCAACAAATCGATCCACATTTGGATTGCGTGCAAACAGCTCTCGTCCGAGGGCGAAAGGTTCCCACGGATCACGCTCTCCCCAGAGGACCCAGATTGCGGGCGGATCTTTTCGAGCAGTTGCAGCCATCTGTGCAATGCTTTCGACGAGCTCCTCTGCCAGCGGGCCGCGATCATACGACGTGAACGCTAGAAATACATCCAGAGCACCGGGGCGCCTGCTTGGGGCCCGAATCCGCTCTACGAGCTCGGTACTGATGATCTGGTCCGCCTCAGGGCCATCAACAGCGTAGGCTGAGCAGAGTAACCTGCGCAGCGTCGCTGGCCGAGATACCAGAGAGAAGAAAAACTTCGCCACGGGACGAAATCCCAATACGCGCAACGCTAATGGAGTCGTCCAGACGCGCAGACCCCGTCGTTTCTTATAGTGCAGCTGGCGAAGAGACGGATTCAGACACATAACTGCCCGAATACGCGTGCCCTGCATACCAGGATGCTCTACTGACTGGCGCAGCATGTCGCAAGCAGCTTGAAGTGCGGCAACACAACCGATTGAATTTGCAACGAGAACAACATCACGCTGTTGCGAAATCCCGGTATCTGACGCGGTCACCACAACAGTATTGATGAAATGAAGGATCTGCTGTGCCCAGCTTTCAAACGTGTACGAAAATGTCGGAGAGCCAACTTTGCCGTCGCCTTGCGTCGTGAACAGCGGTGGTGGCATATCAGCATCACCAAAGCCCAGCAAATCCAGCGCATACGCGTCGTAGCCCGCCTCCGAAATGATGTTGAGCATCTTCTGCCAGTGAAATGCCCCAGCACCGAAACCGTGAATGCATATCACAGCAGGCCTTGCCGGTGACGCCGGCGGAGCTGCAGGTTTCGCCCAGTACGTACAACGGAATCTTTCAAACAAGTAATCTTCTTGCCGAAAACCTGGCGGCAACGGTAGGAGCGGTTGAACACTCCTTAAACATTCCTCGAAAACACCACCTACATTCGTAGTGGGGTCAGCGCTCAAAGTAGAGTCGAAGTCACGACGGCCCGTTGCTCTCAGAGCGCTGTTCACCGAGTGCCCGTTTCCTTCATTTACGTCAGCCTTAACACCCATAACGGCTCCAGTGCCTCCAGGCCGAGGGAGCTGACGCCTTCTAGCACTCAAGAGCGAGCGTCGCGGCCGTTCGTTACTTTTCGAGTGAAGCAGCACCGGCGCCAGGCGACAATGACCGAAGCGCTCACCCGTACAAACCTCTGAAACACACCCTAGGTGGACACTCACACCAACACCAAACATCTTTCCAAAGACAAACGTTGCCCCCGGCCGTGTACAGTAGTGGCGAACGCGCCCTAGGCAAGGGGTCTCCAACTGATGTGCAGACGCCTCCCCGTTTTTTTGGACCAGCCACCTACGTCTGCTTCCATTTTTTCTCATATAGTTCGACTTTGAGAGGTTGTCCAATAAAATCCTCTTGTGTCCAGTCTGGAGGTCTTTTCTCCAGCACCGCACATCTCCGTACATTGATAGCGGCATGAAAATCTCGGTTCACGAACTCCATACATTTCGTGCCGTTGGGAGCTGTACTCACCAATACGAGTAACCCTTGAACTTTCGCCTTCCTTTCCATTTGCTCCTCCGCCAGCGGTCCGTACTTTTGCAATTTCCTCAGCGCTCTTCTGGCACTTTTCCGTCTCCACCCTCTGAAGCGTGCAGCCCAGTTCCTGGTATGTATAGGACGTCCGGAACTCATATACAGGTATCGTAACGAGACGCCGGGCGCACTCCTTGTACAGCTTCGTCGCTGGAGCTGGCGTAGTTCCTTTTCTGTTCTGCCAGCGCCCTGCTCCATACGCTACTACGAGCCTCTGACGGTCATCCCCCTCAAAGGCGCTCAACTGATTGAAAAAATTCGCAAACGCCCGCTGCTTCACACCGTATAGATTCATTCGCAGACGAGCCCACCGGGGCTTTCTATACTCCTCCCACAGCGCATCCCAATGGGCAACACGAAATTCCATGAATTTCCGAAAAGCTTCACAGACCGCTCCGCGGCTCGTCGCCTCGCTCAAAGCTTCCAGGTGATGCTTTATTCCTGCATTCCACGTAACGATTATCATCCTTGCATTCACTACAACGGATTCTCGATAGTATCTCGCTCTCGAGAACCTCAGCAGACGCATGTCTTTCTGGCGTAAATTACCGTCCATGCCATCTTCCGCACGCTTCGGTGCTGCGATGGTGATGATATTCGTGTTCCCAGGGTCCGCGCCAACCACAATGTCTTTATCCTGCACTTCCTGTGTGGCAGGATCCGCCTCTTTCTTTCCTTGATGCTTCGTCGCGTCAACCATAAAGTCGTTATCCTGCACATTCTGTTCGGCAGGATCCGCCTCCTTCTGACCTTCATCCTTCACCGCGCCAACGACACGGTCGTTATCCTGCACTTTCTGCATCACAGGTTCCGCCTCTTTCTCTTTTTCATCCTTCACCGCGTCAGCGACAAAGTCGTCATCCTGCACCTCCTGTGTCGCAGGATCCGCTTCTTTGATTTTTTAATGCTTCGCAGAGGGCGAAGCGAAAGGCACAATCGGACGGTCCACTTTCAAGCGCCGATAGTGTACATACAAGGTTACTCCATCGGTCTCGATCAACGCAGTGAATACCTTTTGGCTTCTCACTTTGAGCCGTTTGAAATTGAAGATGTTCTTCAAGTACGTCGCCCGGTTTTCACCGGTGAAGTCATCCCTGCTAACAGTGAACACTGGACTGATCTCCTTCATGATGCCGTAAAACACGTCCGAATCGATATTCACGAAACGTGACTTGATGCTGCACATTGGAACCACGTTGAAGCGCTTACCTATTAGGACAGCCTTCCGTCTCTCCCAATCTTCTTTTTTTTCTTCACTCACCTTCATCTCCGCATTTCGCTCGAGTTCTCGGTCGAGAAACACGAAATAGCGCAGAATGAGACGATAGTATCTTTCCTTATCTTTTTTCAACTCTGATGTCTTGTCTGTTGGATTCGCCGGCCCCAAGATTGCACGGTGCTCTTGTATAACCGAATGGATTACAGAAGTATCATTCGTGCTGTCGTTAAACGCCTTCGTGTCGACGAATTCGACCTCACCTTCATGCTTGCGATCGTTCTTGATGCCATTGATAATCACCTATACTCCTTTGCGAGAGACGCCCGGGTAGAGTGCAAACACGGCGCGTATCATGAAACGTTCTAGGTTCATTGTCAAATGGTTCGTCAGGTTCGTGAGGTTCTTCATCTCCCCATAGTCGTAAATACTCCGGTCCCCCTTGTATCGAGTACCCTCGAAGCCGTAAAAGGGATGTTTTTCGTGGAGGGCATGAACCCGCTCGTTTTCCTCCCGCGCTTCCACTGTTCCAAGCATCAGGTATCGAATAAAGGTCTCGTCGAATAACTCGTCCAGAATCTCGACCGTTTCCAAGTGCACCACGTTTTCGTACATCTCCCTCGCCAAATGCATCAGTCTTGACGACGCCTTGAAAATACCCATGGAGTACGAGTCGACACGTTTTTCGATAGCGTCTCGCAACTTTTCCCTGTACGGATCCTTGATGTGTCCAAGAAGAAAGATTTTCACCATCATCTCGTCGTACAGTCGTCTTTCTTGCCGCCTTCGACGTAGGGCCTCCCGCTTTCGGTTCTTCTTCTCTTCCTTTTCTTCTGGACTCGGCACTGCTTTTTGTTTGTCTCTAGCGGCCGGCGACCCCGGCCCTCCAGGAGCGTCGACTTGCTTTTTCATAGCTTTCCGTTTTTTAGTTTTTTCTTGAAAAACAACGCTCTGTGAACCCTTCTGTTATATACTGCGAAAAACACTTGACTAGACTTGTTTGAAGTTTCAAACAGAAACGAACTGAAAGCCTGTACTTGGCTACGACCTGAACGGAAATACAACTTTTTACAGATGAACAACACGCTACTGATCCCAATCGCGTTTCCCTTCAACGAAGGCATACGCATCGTGTCAGTTGATTCCCCGATCTCCCAGATGCGATTACCGAGCGCGATGCGTGCGCCTCGCGAGACACCACGCCGATCGATGAAGGACACGTGCCTCAAGCCCATAGTGCAAAGAAACAGAGCTCGCTCGGGGGCACGCCTGCGCTATCGCTTTTGGCGCGAAACGCGAAATCGAAACCGCGCCTGCAGGGATCGTCTCGAACCGTTTCTCCTTCGCCGTGATCATCGATTGCCGCGGATTCGAGGCATGGTGCGGGGGAATTTGAATCGCTCGTGGGCTCTGTCGTTGCCGCTGCTGGACGTAAATATTTTTTTAGAGTTGGTGTTGTTCAACGGACGGCTGGGAACGGGCTCTTTCTCGTTCACGACACTAAATATTTTCCATCAAAAGAAGTTTTATACAAAGGTTTCCAAAGTATAATATCAGGATTTGCTACGCTCATGGTATTTTTGGAGAGCAATAAACGTAGAGGCCGCCCAGGAGGTCAAGGCTTTCGGATGAAGCCTTCGCTATTTATTATTTGTTTCATACTTTGCAGTGTGTTCCCGTCTCTCGTACGGGCAGCGACTGCGACTGCGAGTGCGACACCTCCATCGGCTGCGACACTTACACCTACACCGACACCGACACCGACACCGACACCGACACCGACACCGACACCGACACCTACACCGACTGCGACACCTACACCGACTGCGACTGCGACTGCGACGCCATCTCCGACGGCGACTTCTACGGCAACTCCGACACCGATTGCGACGATGACTCCGACAATTACATCATCGCCAACGATTACTGTAACAGCGTCTCCAACGACAGTGACGATGACACCGACGATGACTCCAACTGCAACAACGTCACCAACAATCGTGCCGACGACGATTGCCACCTCGATTGCGATATCCGTTCAGAATCTTTCTCTTTGTTTGGCCGTGGCGACGGATTTGCAGAACGATCTCGAGGCTCGCTTCACGGGCCTGGTAGTGAATGTCAGCGTGACTGATAACTGCGACACGGTCTTCGGTTCGGGCACATCAAGGCGCCTCGCCACCACATTAGACAAGAGCAATCCTCGTCTGGAACGAGCATTGGTGCGCACGTCGGGCGGCAGTGTTGTGACCTATGTGATTAAGATCTCAGGAGACACATCCCTCGCCAGTGAAGCGCAAAGTGTGCTTCAAACTTTCACCGACCAGCTTTCTACAATTCTACCCTCTGGTGCGACACTTGCTATTATAACCCCGACACCGAGTGCAACGCCAACACCAGTTTGCACGAGTGAAATCTGCGGTTCTCCGGGCCAGTACACAAACCAGGACGCTTGCGAGCAAGTCGGGTGCTGCTTTAACTCCCAGACGAACGCGTGCACCCTGAAGAGCGTCTCAGCGGCGTGCAGCGCTGTTCCAGTGACGCAGCGCGTCCCCTGCGGCTGGAGCTATATCTATCCAGACGAGTGCACTGCGATACCGGGATGCTGCTGGCAGCCAACGGCAAACGGCATCCTGGCACCCTGGTGCTACTACGACATCAACCATGCACCGCAGGCCTCTGTAGCGCTGCAGGAGGTGCAGGCACCAGTACCCGTCTGCCCGTCACCGGGAGCGCAGCGCCAGCCGTGCGGCAACGCGGGCATCAACCAGTTTACGTGCTATGCCCAGGGCTGCTGCTACGACTCGCAGGCGCAGAACCAGTGGGTGCAGAACGGCAAGCAGCAGAGCGACTTTGCGTCGAACCCGTACTGCTTCCAGCCCGAGAAGACGTGCGCGGTG
>Ga0080006_1104511_pt1 | contig 40768 bp, 29 predicted proteins | sample RS3BMetagenome_FD_69209 | JGI IMG/M metagenome (GOLD analysis project Ga0080006, IMG submission 69209) | Ferric oxide microbial mat and aquatic microbial communities from Rainbow Spring, Yellowstone National Park, USA - RS3B (SPADES... ...
TTATTCCAGTGATATTTCGCACAGCAAAAAAAGCGGGTTTAACGGGCGTTTTTTTTAAAAAAAAAAAGAAAATTTAGGGAAAGGAATTGGGGCACCCGGGGGGGGGGGGGGCGGTGTCGCCTGCTGCGGAAAATACATATGGAAAACAGTGCCGAGCAGTGCGGAACAGGAAAAGGCAGAGAAGCAGAAGAAGGGGGCCAGACGCCAAAGGCTGCAAGAAAGACGACGGAGCGACGAGATAGTAGTGAAGGCCTCTCTTCATAGACATATCAAGGATCTGCTCAAGAAAAAAATGCAAGAGACCATCAGGAACCGCATCGAATCTTAATCCGTGAGTATTATTAAGACTTTTTAAGGACTGATGCATTTGGTGAAGGAGGTGTATCGCGACGTGACGAACAGCACAACAGCCGAGGTTCCCGAAGAATTTTCGAACAAGACCATCATCTGCCATCTGTTGCTTGGCGCCGGGGAAAAGTCGAGGAGAAGCGAGCGATTACATGCCCTCCACGACAAATACACCAAGTACCGCTCCAGCGGTAATCTATACAGGGGAGACTTGCGTATTTATGAATACGGAGCGATGAAGTACCTCACGAATCTGAAGCACCATATGATCGTGAACCTCGAATGTTTCATGACAAGCGACGTGTTTGCACAATGCCCGGGCCTCTCTCCTGAGGAAAGAGATGGGCCATCATCGACAGCATCACAAACGATTGTCGCGATGAACAGGAGATTGAATTTGTCGACGGGCAGACATCACGCAGGAGAAAGAATGAAGCTTCTGTAATGCATTCGGTTGTACAAGAGAACCGTGCGGTTCTGGGGCTGGCGAATCCAACGGAAAATGTATTAGATCTAAAAAAGATAAAAATAGATGTTATCCCCTCATCTTGCGCTATTTCGCGTTTTTGGACCTAGAACCCGAACACAAAGCGGAGATGGAGCTGGTGGTGAGAAAAAATGAAGAGTCGCAGAAACGGAGGGCTTTCCTTCTGAAGAAGCGCTTCGATGTTTTTGCGATATTCAAGATCAAGTGGCTCTTTGTGACAATCGACTCCAGCATCCTTCATGCCGTCATGAAGGAGACCAGTCGAGAGTTCGACGTGAGCAAATAGGAAATCACGGGTGAAAACCGGGAGACTCATTGGAAGAAATTTTTCGGTTTCAAACGTCTCAACAGGAGCAAGAAAAAGGTACTCTCGGGGATGATCGAAAGCGATGGGGTATCGATATCTGTACACTATAGGCGCTTGAGGGCGGATCGTCCTGTTCCATCTTTGTTGTCGTCCTCGGCGAAGCATGAATATAAGAAGGATACAGATCCTGCGACGCACGAAGTGCATGAGAACGACTGTGTCGTCGGAATCGACTGAGGGAACACGAATATTATCACCATCGCTGCATCTAGTTGTGGGGAAAATGATATCAACGACAACTTACGGCGGAAAGGCGTGCAACTTTTAAATTACTAGAGAGCGAGATACTACCGGGAATCTGGGATAATCAATGCGAGGAAAAAAGTGAGACATGGAATGCATGAGTGAAAGAGCACCTAGAAGCGATCAGCAAGGTGACGAGCAGCGGAGCGGACTCGCAAGCTTTTTGGGGATTCGTGAAAGTTCGCGCTGCTCATTGGGGGGTGCTATGGAAAGAATATACAAAGCCCCGGTTGGCTTATCCACATATGAAGCTGCACTGTGGGAAGCAGCGTGCATTCGACAACTTCTTCGATGAATTGAGCGCCCTCAAAGAGGAAAAGAGTCAGAGGCTCATAGTAGCTTATCGAGCAGGACGCTGGGTATTCGGAAAAGGGTTTTCACCCGCTCCACCCGCATGAATGTACAAGGAGTGCGCATACCGTGTTGCCACGACACCAATGGAAGAATTCCGAACGTCATACACACACCACGAGTCGGGGTGTGCACTCCAGCGGGTCGAGATGGAAAAGTGTCGGAGGAGCCCTGCATACATAGAAAAGTACGGAGCGCTGACGGAAGAGCAAATGGAATAGAGGGCACGATTTAGAGGACTTGTTGCATGCGTGAGTACAACCAACGAGAAGAAACAAATGGAGTTTGTGAACCAAGACTATAATGCCGCTATCAATATAAGGAGATGCGCAGTGCTGGAGAACAGACCTGCAGAGCTGATGAGAGAAAATCTTTGTGGGGTAGCCTCTGGGGGTAGAGTTGTACAAGGAGAAGTTGAAACCAGTAGTAGGGGGCTGTCAAAAAAACACCGGGAGGCGTCTGCACATCAGTCGGTAGAAATATATAGTTTATGGCAGTCCGTATGCCACTCGCCACCACATTGCACCGGTTATGCAGCGTATGCCAATTGAAAGCCATTCGCTTCATATATGTATGCATCGGCACGTATGTATCAAATTGCTATTATTACGTGAAACTTCTGTTGAAGCTGATACGGATTTGCCAGCGACGAGTGCGCACTGTACGCAGTCTTCATGGGAACTCTGCGTCAATGCTTTGAGCTTCAGAGACATGCAATGCGCTAAGCGTCAGGGGTCTCGCAAGTACACGATCGAGGAGGTATCCGAGTGTCCACGCTGCATCGCAAGAACGCGATGCGCGACAATGCGGTTCATCTTGCGCTGAAGCACACATAAAAAATGTTTTCGGAACCAGAACGCGCAAAAGCGCGATCGGTGACCGACCGAAGGCCGTTTCTTACGCATCGAGTAGAGACCAAGACGCTGGATCATAAATTGGACCGTGGAGGAAAACGCCTCAGTCGAAGATTGACCTACTTCGAATGTCGCACCCGAAATCTGTTCTCCGAGCAGGGGAGCGATGCCTACTCAAAGAGTCTATGGCGCAGAGCAACGCTGTTTCAACCGAAACAGCGCTGCAGGCAGCGTTGTTGAAAACTGAGGCCGGCAAGGGCGAAGCATTCGAGGAGACACGCATCGCTGTGCAGCTCAGTGAATCTTTACAGTGACGGGAATCGGAAACTCAGGTTTGCCTGCACGTGCCTCGTTCGGCGACTTGCACTTTGTTCACCGGGAAATGCCCATCCAGGCGTGCGCGTCGACCACAGAAAAAGGCGCTTTCCAGACGGCTGCAAAGTCCATGCAGACTCTGTGGGCTTGAACTGCGCGCAACTTCGGGGCTGTGTAATCTCGGGAGAGTCGGCGATGAAGCGCTCATCAATTGCGCGGTCCAATCGCCGTCATGAGCACTTACGCATATCGTTTCTGGCTGCACTCGCAGCATCCACAAACGGTACATCCGGATTCAGAAACGGGTGCGCGAGCAACTCGGGGATGCTGGCCCTTCGAACGGGATCCCGCTGCAGACAACGTCGTAGCGTATCCATGAGCGCTGCGGCCGATGCCTCCGAGCCTATGCCCTGGATCCCAGCCACAGGCGGGTACGCAATGTCGTACGTCGGGTCCGTGATGCAGCGGAGCTTTTGAATCACGTTCAGGTGTGAGAATGGCGTGCGGCCGTACACCATTTGGTACAGGATGCAGCCGAGTGACCAGATGTCACTGGGGCGTCCCAGCTTGTAGCGGCGCCGCGAGGGAGCCGCCGCCGTCTCGCCGCTGGCGCCAGCGGAAGCTGCCTCGTTGGTATCCAGAATTGCCTCAGGGGACATGTAGTTCAGGGTACCCACCTGACTCTCGCGGACAATGTTGGTGGTGTCGTTCTGAATCGCCTTGGCGATGCCAAAGTCAATGAGCTTCAGGACACCCTCAACGAAAAGAAAGTTGGCTGGCTTGAGGTCGGAGTGCACGATGCGCTCTTCATGAATGGTATGAACCGCTTCCAGCATCTGCTGCCAGTAGAGACGCAGAACGTTCGCATGCAAGGGTCGTCCAGCGTTGCGCAGTAACAGCCTCGCGAGGTCAATCTCGCCATACTCCATGACGAGGTAAATGAGACCAGCGTGCTCGCGCACCTCCGAAGCGATCAGCTGGATGATGTTGTCGCGGCCGCGGAGGCGCTGCAGCAACGCAATCTCGTTGCAGTAGCTCCGGAGCGTCTCGCGATCGGCCTTGCGGATGCGAATGCGTTTCAGCGCGAAAATCTTCCGGGTTCGCGCGCACATCACCTTGAACACCTTGGAAGATCCCCCACGCCCGACGATTTCTAGCTTGATGTACGGGTATCCACCAACGTGCACCACAGTGTCGGCGAGGCTGGGCGGTAGGCTCAGCAGGCTCGTGCCGTCACCACCGTCAGATGGAGCCACATTCTCCTTCCCAGCGTCCAGGCGTCGCAGCGGTCGACGGGGCACCGCTGCAGCCTCAGCAACTGCCGATCCCTGCACGGCAACAGGGCCGTCGACGGAGCGCTGCATCCCGCGGGGCTGTTGCGCTGTCGGTGCGTGCGCTTCTCGCGCTGCGGGTGCCACGCACGCACCTGTTCTGATGGACACGTGTCCTGCGGATGCATCGTTTCCCGCGCATCGTCGCGATTTGCTGTCGATCGGGTTCGATGCCGCGGCAGCCGGGCGCTCATCCGGCGCCGCCTGGGTACCATCAGGCACACCAGCAGGCACATTACGAGGTATAATGTGAGGCGCTTGACTGGCTTCGGGGTCGCCTTGAGCGCGCTGCATCGGCCAGCGATCGGTCGTCGAGGATTGCCGGGCCGGCACCGCATCCACTGCGAGTTCGATTGCCTGTGGCGACTGCCGGAGACGCGTCCACGGCGGGGGTGTCGTCGAGGCAGCCGGATCCCGGTCGATGCGCGGTGATGAGAGCGCCGCCTCTGCACCGCCTGCAGCGTCGAGGGCAGTGCGAGCGCGATGCTCATCGCGAGACGCTTGGTGCGGTGGTGAGAGCGTGGCGCGCTGCTCTGGAGCAGTCTCCACGGAGCGATGCCAAGACATGGCTGTCGCTGGGGCGTCCTCATCTGGCGGTGGAATGCCGGCACCAGTGCCGGTCGCGGTGCTGAACCCGGTCAGTGCGGCTGGGTCGAGCGCGGTGGCGAGCCCCGCACCAGATGGTGCCTTGCCAACCCGCGCAGCAGGCTGTAACACATCCGCCGTGATCGTCAGCAGAGAGGCGGCATCGGGCGCGTCGGCGCTGTGGCCGCTGCTATGGTGCGCGCTGCGCACCACTTCGGGCACGGCGTTTTCAGGGTCCGATGACGCGCACAGCCAGAAGCACGTGCCGCGCATAAACTGCTCAGCTGCCTCTCGCCGAGCAGCTGCCTCCTCTTCGAGCTTTCGCGCCTTGCGCTCGTTTCCCAATCGCCGCTCGAAACGCGCCCATAGCTCGCAGATGCGCGGGTCATGCTCGCCAATGCGCTCTGCTTTCAGGTAGCGAAAAGTATCTCGTAGCTCCTCGGCGTCCTCCTGCTCTGTGAGTGCCATTTGAAAGCGGACGGCTCCCAGCCAGAGCTCGACATAGTCGCTGTTTCGTCGGTGGCCTCGCGCAGGCACCGCCCGCGTTGCCCGTTCATAGAGCCGCTGCAGGAGGCGCAACACTGCACGCGCCCTGGCGTCGGTGGTGGGGGTCTGCGGTGGCATCCCGCTCGGCAGGAGTGCCCGCTCCAGCGACTGCAGGAAAGACAGCCAAGTACTCGGACACGACGGCCGCGCGGCGAGTGTCCGCAGGTGCGTGGTGTCGGCACGGGCGAGCGCAGTCTCCAGCGCCTCGAACGCATATTCCCGATACGCTGGTGGAACCAGAGTCAGAGGCGAGGATCCGAACACCTCGCGGAACGTTGCAGTCCAAGACGCGCTCGGCAACGCGCTCAAGGTGCGTGGATGCGGCGCTACGGCTGCAGGTGTCTCTGTGCGCTGCGCTTGCGGCGACGTAGCCCCTGGGTCGACTGGTGCCGGTATCAGGTGATCTGCGGCATCGCCTCCTGTGCCGACGGCCGCCATTACGTGCAAGCGCAGTAGCGGCGGCGTCATCAGGCCCTCGGCGCTTCGCGTCGGTGAGCACGGCGAGCGCGAAGCACTGCTGTGCGTCTGCTCCGCCGACTGGCGACGACCTCGAAGCTGCTGAACGCGTAGGCGCAACTTCTCCAGGGTCTCTCGTGTCGGGCGCTTCAGGTGACTCGAAGCCGATGTCTCGCTCGTCGCGCTGCTGGCCTGGTCGGGTGCCTGCGCATACGCGTCCGTCGCCACTGCGTCCAGCTGTCCCGCACGGCGGTTTAACGCTTGCTTCGACCCCAAAACCCACTTCTCCGAGTCGCTGGCCTCGGGAGTCGCATCACGGCCGCCTGACATGTAGAAATCAAAGCCAAAGCGACGAGCGGTTGCCGCCTTGCCGGAGCCAGAGCTGCCGCAACGACCTAGAGAGCGACACAAGGGCACTGCTGCTGTGGACGCGGGCCCCAGCGCTTCTGCTCCGCCCCGATAGCGGGCGTTCAAAATTTCGGGCAATCGATGCAGGCGCTCACGACATCATGAACATTCTAGAATGTAATTGTACAGAGCAAACATATGCCCGCAGCGGGACGCGTTCCATCATTCCTGTCCGATATCGCCGATACCGTGCGCGAACACGCCCGGATACCAGCGCACCGACCTCAGCTCCGCCGCAGATGCGCTCACGCTGTACCGACTCCAGAAGGGTTTTTCTTTAAACAACGACAGCTTCGTGGAGCCAGCGACCTGCCAAGTGCCGGACGTTCACCGAACGACGCCCCGATTGCGAACAGGAGGTAGCGCGTACCCCAATAGCCGGTATCCATAGCACGTCACAGCTACCTGTAGGGCGTCGAAGGCGCATCCCTTGGGGGCATACGCACAACTGGCAGTACGGATGCACGTATGCATACGGCCGTCGATAGCGGCACGTCGATCACGTCCATTGCATCGAAGGATGGGCCGATCCGTGTACGTGCAGGTAACGCGCACATTCTGTACCTTGGGCGAGAGCGCCTCAAAGCGACATGCGCTGGGCGACAGCACGGCGCGTTCGCAGTGTCGTGACTACCACGGATGTGCCTGCAACGACACCGCGCGACAACTAAAGCGCATCCGCCCAGTTCGCAGCGATTATCCGCAAGCAGCCTCTGATGTCGGCGGGCACCCAAATTTTCGCAAAACGCGCAATACGTCCTCCAAATCACTGTTGCCTGTTGGCGGCGTCTCGATGGCGACAAGGATGGAACTGGTACGCTTCGATCTGACGGGGCGGATGCATCTGCCCGGAGACGGAATGCAGGACACCACTGCGGGACCCAGGTCCCGGGCACGCTCTATGGACGTTGTCGAAACACGTGAGCGAACGTCCAGAAATGTTTATTAAAGTCACACGAGGTGCTGCACAGGTACGCAGCTCGAGGTCGACGCCGCCATGCACGTCTCGTCCTCAATCCGAATCCGATGGTGCGTCGCGGGACTCGGCATCAGGGTGCAGGCTCACGCCGGTGATCCGGTACCGCCGAAGCGTTTTCGCAAGGCGCTCCGATGAAAAGCGCACTCCAGCGCGGCCCGCAATGACCCACTCGCCCAGACCGGCAAAGGTGCGCACGACCTGTTGGTTCCGGATCAGCAGAATCGATGGTAGGACCTGGACGCCGAGCCGCTCGCACATGGACGGAAACCGTTCCGCCTCAGCGACCCAAAAGCGCGTCTCCAGATGCTGCTGTGCCAGGGAACGCAACGCGTGTGCAAGCGCATCCTGCAGCGGCTGGGTTTCGGGCGCTGTTCGCAAACGCCAAAACACGCCAACAACGCGCTCTGAGGATCGGCAGGCCTCGAGGAGCGCCTCCTCGTCATCGAGTTCATGCAGCCTACCATGCCCGAGCGCGCACCATCGGGAGCGCGCAGCCGCTGCTCGCTTCAGCGCCTCCAGACGACGCTCGCGCAGCGCTTCGAGCTCGGGGTCCGTCTCGGTCGTCGTCGCAGAAGCGCCGAAAGAGGCGCCGCGCTCCTGCTCCCGAAGCTCCCCGTCCAGGATAGCCTCCACACGCTCGGCAACTGCCTCGACAACACGCTGCACTGCGCTTTGGGAGCCAGTCGCAGGCTCTTTCCGGGCAAATCCCTGCGTGCCCCCGAGCGCTGCCACACTCGACGACTGCGACGTCGGCATGGCTCCAGTTTCGACAGCACCTTGGCCGTTGTTGCGTTGCTTCCCACGCCCGAGCGCTGATCAGTGTCAAACAGGCACGCTGTGACACCCTGGTGCTCCGAGCACCAACGCAGGTACCGCCTACTGGTGCCAGACGATCAAAAAAGTCCCGAGTCACCACACACCGCCCTCTGATCACAGCGCCTGCCTCTAAGCGTCGACGCTGCCTTCTCGAGTTGCCGGTGTGAATAGCCCCAAGTTGCCGCTAGAGCACACTCACAAGTCCGTGGAATCCTATAGACGGCGCTCTTACGGGAACACTGCTCAGACGCGCCAGCGATGGCCGTACGCGCGCATCCGCTGCACGTTCGATTTTACCATCGCATGCAGGATGTGCACACTGGGGTGCGGGGTGCCCGCTTCAGAATCGCCCCTCGCTGGACACGGACAGAAGATGGCCGTACGCGCGCATCCGCTGCACGTTCGATTTACCATCGCATGCAGGATGTGCACACTGGGGTGCGGGGTGCCTGCTTCAGAATCGCCCCTCGCTGGACACGGGCAGAAGATGGCCGTCTGTACACCTAGCGCCGCGGATCTCGGTGTACGCCGTCGAGCGCTGCGCGCCAGTACAGCACAGGTCGCACTGGGAACGCATCTTGGAGCGAATCAACCTTCTCGTGAGAGCATCTGCATAAAGCTACGTCTTGAGTTTCGTAACCAATTGGTAAAGGCCTCCGCTCAACAGTCAGCGACAAATCATGCTTTTGCAAGTCCTCCGGAGAATAAGCTGCAGAAAAATATGCACGAACAGCGGCATGGTATGCAAAATGGTTCCGCGTGGAAGCGTTCTTTGATTACCCGAAAAGAACAGCTACACCTTCCAGCGCAGTATCGTCGTCACCATTGATCGATTCATCTTCAAGATCCATGGTATACAACTGTGTCCGCTTTTTCCATTTCTGCAGTAGCCTTACCGAAAGCGGCCTGTGCTTCTGGGACGCCATCTTCGATGAGGGGAACGCCATCGCAGCTTCGTTCAACTGCGTGCTCGCCCCGTGATTGAAGCTGCGTCTCACAGCCACGTTACCAAGAGCTCGCATACGCTCGCCACCATTTTCGCCGGGAAACATCGAGGCGTTCGGGTGCTTACTAGGGAGCTCGCTCGTAGTGAAACATGCCGGACTGAAGCCACGCCTGTAGAGTTCATCGTTGACTGCGGCGTGCACCTTTCGCACGTCTTCGGGGCGGCTGTACCATCTCTCGTCTGTCAAGGCCCTAGCGATCGAGTTTTCCAACTGCAGTAGCGACTCCGTGTCTATTGCCAAATAGCCCTCCGCCGGGTGTATCCAGAAGCTCAAGTGCTTTCGCAGGAACGCGAAAGCTTTCCGAGACGCACTCTCAAAATGCCAGTCCAGACACTTGCGCAAAAAATCTCGGGCCCAATTGAATAACTGCACGCGTCGGCTGCAGCTTTCGAGCTTCAGCATCGCGACAGCTAACTCGACGAGCGCAACAGCGGCTTGGTCAAAAGCTTCGTTTGCGGAAGATGCTTCGTTCGCGTGGGGAGCGCCATGGAGAACCTCATCCATCGTACTGGATTCCTCATCGGAAACCTCTTCATAAGCAAGTTGACCAATGCGTTCAGCAGTTGCCCGCAACAGCGGTAACCAGATCTCCGTCACATCAGTTTCCCAGATATCACTGCCCTGGTGTGCTTGTGCCTCGCATTGGAGCAGAGTCTTCATCACGTGACGCACAATGAGGGCTAGATACTCGATGTCAACTTGAGGAATCCCTCTTAGACAGATTTCTCGATAAAATTTCAGGGCATCCGGATCAGGATCGAGCGCAAGCATCCGCTGGAAGAGAAGCAGGCCTCGTGCGGAGATGTGAATGAACGAACGACGCGTTTTCAGCAACTCCTTTCGGTGCTGCCTGGAGTCGGCGATCGCCTCAGGAAGCAATCCGGCTCTGAGCATCCATTCCATGACCAACCGGTACCACTGAGCGATCTCGATTCGAGAAGGGGCAAGCACTGAAATGTCTCCACGACCATCAGGGCGTAGGCTGAATAAATGGTTCAGAGCAGCTACCATTTGAGGAAGCGTCGTTGGGAGCAGTTCTCCAAACATGACGGTTTGCTTCCATATGCTATGTTTCATGCTTACGCTTAGCATTTGTTCAAACAAGGTCAAAAGTTGAAGAAGACAGGTGCGATTGGTGTCTGCATCAGCTGAGGGTGCCAAGAAAGCTATAAGGAAGCGTTCCGGATCTCGAAGGACTTCGTGCTGAAGAGCCATTGTTTTCCAGATTCCCAAGGTCTCCTCTAAAAGCGCGTTCAAAACAGGTATGCTCTTTTCGGGAGAGTCGAGAGAACGCATGATAACTGGAACGCACTTCAAAAGCGAGCATCGAGCTGGAAAGGGCATCGGTGCCTCACGCAGCGCTTGTTGGATGGACGGCAGCAGTACTTGTGCGCCCGAAACTGTTTCGCTCCCTTCTAACCGCAAGAGAAGCGCTAAGATTCCTCTACACAGAGCGTCAAACCACTTTTCCCTCCGATGCAAGCCCATTGCAGACCACCGAGCATGCTCTGTGCATGGTAGCTGTTGCATACGCTCAAGCACTCGCAGTGCCGCTTGTATGGTGCGTATCTGTGCGCCTTCGATTCTGGCGAGCAGCGGGGCACACCCGAAAAAAACATGCAAAATCATATGAATCTTATTGGCATCTTGGTCCAGGTCAAGCGTATCCACCATGCTCAGGACAAACTCAACTCGTTCACCAAGCTGCAGAACTTGAGTCAGTCGAGCGTTTTCCTCGTCTCCAACCTCAGAGCTAGCGCCTGGCGAGGATGTCTTAGAAACCCCTGGAGGTTTCGAAACACCAGATCCTCGTCCAAGGCTCGGAAGCAATGGCGCGAGGACCTCACTCATTGTGAAAAACATTACTTCTCGTGTCTCATCTAACAGCATTTCGATAAACAAGGCTGATTCGGCATCGCTTGGGTACTGCCCGTTTCGAACAGAAAGCAGTCCCCTCCAGAAACTATGCAAATGTGCCGGCTCTTCGCGAAAGCAGAATTGCTCCATGACCGGGCCTGTGCTTCTGCGATTTCTGTGGCAATCCATGCGGTCTACAGCACGCGTAACGACCCAGTCCAGGCACGCATCTCGCCAATTCTGACAGATTTTTCGAAGAAAATCTCGCGTTCGACTCCTCAGAGACGAATTCAGTTTTGGCTGCTCAGCGTTGCGCGACAGAACAAAACTCATGAGGCGCCAGCGCGGATCATTTGCGTCCAAGACCGAATTTTCCACGATATCCTTTCCTGTGAACAAATAGGCAGGTAGGCTTGTGTCCATGCAGCACCGCATCCACGCCGCATCGAGCAGCACAACGACGCACTGCGCGGTGAGAACCGTCTTCAGCACCTGATCGCGGCAACAAAAAGCCAGCGCAAGTTCTGCAATCGAGGCCCACGGGTGGCTCACTAGTCGCCCTAACAGAAGTATGAATGATGACCATATTGCAGGGCGTTCTTGCAGATGAGTGAGCGTCGACTCGAACGCGAGAAAAGTGAGTTCTATGACCGCTTGAAGCAAAGATAGCCTTTCCTCCCATCTGATCGGAGCATCTATGAGCAATCCGACGTCACCTGTATATGCTTCGTCGAAACATATGACGAAGCTTATAAGTGTTTCCAAGAGAGAGCCCAGCACGTCACGCTGCTTCGGCAGCATCGGCTGTGCCCTGGTGATCCAGCAACCGAGCGCTTCGATGGCTAACCAGTCGTAATCTGCACAAGCTACAAGCCGGTCTCCAAACATTTGTTCAAATCTCCGCCTGAGAAACAGCACCAGGCTTGTCGGTACGTCCGCCTCCAACAGAAGCTCGACTGGAAAACCTTCCAACAGCTTCAACAGAAGCTGAAGCGATGCCCTAAATGCCGGTCCGGGGTCCGTGAATTCGCAGCGTAACATATGGAGCGCCACAAGAACGATACGGCTGCCTTCCTGCACAAGACGCTCACCGATCGCATCAGCAGTCAGCTGAACAGTTGCCGCGCCTGCTGACTGACGTATTCCCGTCTCTTCAGCCACTGCGGATAAGATTTCTTCAATTATCGTAGAGAAAATCTCCATAGATTCAGCGCTTTCCAGAGGACTTCCGAGCAAATGATCCAGTACCCGAGAACCATAGCTGCTCTCCCAATACTGCACCACAATTCGAGCGAGAAACTGGGCGACCTTTCTCCGCTCTCCACAAGAAAATGCTCTCTTTCCAGCTGCTAGTGTGCCATGGCAGTGATTCCATAACTCAACTGCAAAAGCGCAGAGCGTCTGACACATATCCAGGGTGTCCGTACGCGTGCTTAGAGCCTCAGCCTGCGAACGCTCGATAAGGTCGACCAACAGCTGAAACCCATACTGTACAGCGGCCGTTTCCACTACTCTAGCAAAGTTCGAGTCTGCATCTGGAACAGCAGATCGTGTCAAACTTTCATAGCATAGATTAGCTGCTATGAGGTCCCGTCCCAGCGCGAAAATCGTGTCTGCGGAGAAAAACTTTGACACTTTACAGAGGAACGTATGGGCTTGTCTGCGGCTCTCTCCGGTGCTTTTTCCCCAGTGCAGCACTGCCAGAGCTGAAACAACTTCCGCCGTAAGATCAGACGCCATTTCCGTTGCAAATCCAGAAATAGTCCCCTTGGCGCTCAGAAGCCACGCAGCCACCACCGCTGTTCTAAAGTGGAACGACGTCGCGCGCGTACAGTACTTGCGAGAAGCCCGCCCTAGACCGGACGTCTCCAACTGATTTGCGGAGGCTTCCCCGTCGTTTCCGACCGGCCACCCACTACTGCTTCCAACTGTTTTTCATATAGTTCAACTTTTAGAGGTTGTCCAACAAAGTTCTCTTGTGTCAGCTCTGGAGGTCTTCTCTCCAGCACCGCACAATTCCTTATATTGGTTGCGGCGTTAAAATCTCGATCCACGAGCTCCATCCGTTTCTTGCCATCACTCCCTGTACTTACCAATGCAAGTAGCCCATGAACTTTCGCTCTCCTTTCCATTTGCCCCTCCGTCAGCGGTCCGTACTTTTCTACATCCTCAGGGCTCCTCTGGCACTTTTCTATCTCCACCCTCAGGAGTGTACAGCCCAGCTCGTGGTGTGTGTAGGACGTTCGAAACTCATCTACAGGTATCGCAACAAAACGTCTTGCGCACTCATTGCACGTTCTTGTTGACGGAACTGATGTACACCCTGTTTGGGTCTTCCATTGCCCTACTCCGTACGCTACTACGAGTCTCTGACTTTCATCCTCCTTGAGGGCACTCAACTGATTGAAAAAGTTGGCAAATGCCCGCTGCTTCCCACAGTACAGAATCATACGCAGACGAGTCCATCGATTCCTTGTATACTCCTCCCACAGCGCATCACAATGCGCAATGTGAACTTCCATAAACTCCCGAAAAAAGCTTTAAAGTCCGCTCCTCGGCTCGTCACCTAGCTCATAGCTTCCAGGTGGTCTTTCACTCCTGCATTCCACGTCTCAATTTTCTTCCTCGCATTCATGATTTCCGATTCTCGATAGTATCTTGCTCTCGAGAATCTCAACAGGCGCATGTCTTTCTGACGTAAGTTGCCGTTCGTACCATCTTCCGCGCGCGTGGGTACTGCGATGGTTATGATATATGTGTTCCCGGGCTCTGCACCAACGACAAAGTCGTTATCTGGCACCTCCTGCGTCGCGGGACCCGCCTCCTTCTCATGTTCATGACTCGCCGCACCAACGACGAAATCGTTCTTCTGCACTTTCTGCGTCGTAGGATCCGCCTCCTTCTCATCTACACGCTTCGTCGCGGGCGAAGCCGAATGCAGACCAGAAGGCGAGCCCTACCGCGCAGGAGGTGCAGAAGAACGATTTCGTCGTTGATGCGAACCCCGGGAACACGAATATCATACCCATCGCAGCACCCAAGTATAGGGAAGATGCTAACACCGGCAACTTACGTCAGAAAGACATGCGTTTGGTGAAGCCCTCAAGGGCTAGATATTACCGAGAATCGGGAATCATGAATGCATGGAAGAAAATTGAGACGTGAAACGCAGGAATGAAAGAGCACCTAGAAGCTATGAGCGAGATGACGCGCCGAGGAGCGGACTTTCGGGCTTTTCTGAAATTCATGGAAGTTTGTGTTGCTCATTGGAAGGCGCTGTGGGAAGAATATACAAAGCCCCGGTGGGCCCGTCTGCGTATGAACTCGTACAGTGGGAAGCAGCATGCATTCGCGAACTTTTTCAATCAGTTTAGCGCTCTCAAGGAGAATGAAAGTCCGAGGCTCGTAGTAGCATACGAAGCATAGAGCTCGGCGTCGAAAAAAGGGTGTAGGCGATCTCCAACGGCAAGAACGTACAAAGAGTGCGCATGCCGTTTCGTCACGATACCGATAGATGAGTTCCGAGCGTCGTATACAAACCACAAATTGGGGTGCACGCTTCAGAGGGTCGAGATGGCAAAGTGCCAGCGGAGCCCTGAGGATATGAAAAAGTACAGAGGGCCGACGGAAGAGCAAATGGAAAGGAGGGCGAGACTTCGAGGATGGCTTGCACTAGTGAGTTCAACTACCAATGGCGAGAAACGCATGGAGTATGTGAACCGAGATTTTAATGCCGCTATCAATATAAGGAGATGTGCGGTGATAGAAAGAAGACCACCAGAGTTGGCACGAGAGAATTTCGTGGGGCAACCTTTCAAAGTGGGACTATATGAGAAACAGTTTGAACCAGTTGTGAGTGAGCGGTACAAAAAGACTGGGAGGCGTCTGCTCATCAATTAGATATAGCTTGTTCCGGTCGGGTTTCTCGCCGCTACTGTGTACTGCCGGTGACGTTCGACTTTTGAACAGCGTTCGTTGTCGTGGGTGGTTTTCGTGAGTGCAAAATGGCTTTTTGCGATTTGAGTGTCTTCACGACGGAACTGTCGTGCGCTACAGGTAATGCACGTCTTCGCAGTCGCCAGGCAACCCTGTTCACCTTGAAGGGTCGCGTTCACAGGACTGCGTCGGATCTTCGCAGGACTCACAAAATCAGTCGTTTGGTGAGCATGAACGTTAGCGAAACACTCACAAGTACCAAAGCTGTTCAAAATTTGGAGCCATTCGGAACCAAAGAGAGCGTCCTGGATGCTGCAGTCTCGGCGAAAAAAGTCCAAGCTCCGGGCACCGCAGCACTTTACTTTGCTTACGGCAGCAATATGTGCCCCCGAGTACTGGGACCCGACACTGATCTTCTCTATTTGTTGCGACGAATATCGTCGTCGTCCTGGGAAACCGGAGAGCCGGCCGTACTGGAAGGGTTCAGCCTTGAGTTCAGCTGCCCTGGCGTGGAAGCCCTCGGAGAACCAGCATTCGCCAACATTGTGCCTGCCGTCGAGGCCAACTCTGGTGCACCCCGTGAGCAGTATGATACAGAGGTTCACGGTGTTTTGTTTCGATTGACACAAGCAGAATTAGACCGCATCCTATTATCGGAAGGGGTCGGGTTAGGGCGCCAGCGCGTCGTCAACGTCACAGTACGCACCTACCGCAACGTACTCTATGAAAATGTCAAGACAGTCGCGTATGTATCATGGGAGATACGGAATCCACAAAAGCCCTCGTCACGTTACCTCGAGCTCATCCTGGAAGGCGCTAATTACTTTCACTTGGATATTCGGTATGTTCGAACGCTTCTGCGCAAGGCCTCCGGTGAGTACACCTCTGCCGCGCTCCCAGCCACGAATAATACTCAGAGCGACATGGTGAAAATGCTTCAGGACATACAGGTTCCCCAACAGATTGTGGCGTTTTATCAAGAAATGCACCACCTCAAGGGAACGGTTCGATTCATCATGCCTCCGATGCTTGACGAGAGCTCACGGGCGACTAGGCCGCTGTTGCTGTTCTTCCCCGGCCTAGATGGCACTGGCATCAGTATTGCTACACAGCTTAGAATGTTTCAGTCAAAATATGATGTTCGCATTTTGGTGATTCCTCGGGACAACCGAATGCCGCTGGATGAATTAGGGAACACAATTCTGGATTGTTTGGAGTGCCTCTGGAAACAAAAGACAGAGGTACTGATGTCGAAAGAGGTATCGCACGAGCCTCAGGTTGCACCGGATGTTCTCGCTGAGAGCATGGGCTGCTTATTGTGGTTTGAGTGTGTAAGAGCTTTTCGCAGACGAGCGAATCTCAAATGCGGCGCTGTTGACCCCTGCGAAAGCCCTACTCGCGCTCTGGCAAGGCACGTCATGCTGGTGAACCCAGCAACTAGTTTCAGCAAATCAGCTCTCGCTCCAGTTTGGGAAAATATCTCTGCATTACCCGACCCCGTTTACCACGTTGCTCCGTACATATTTAGCCCTATTCTGATCGATCTGCTCCAGCTTTTGGCAGAGCCCAGTATGGCGTTTCAGTCACTCCAGCGAATGGGTGTCCTCCGCGAAATCTTGCCCAAGGAGACGCTCCGTCATCGGGTGCGACTCATTCGCGACTTTCGCTATGCAGCCGATGACTTTGCGGCTGCAGCAGAGTACGGTGCTGAGCAATACACAATCGCAGTTGCAGCGAATGATGCTCTGCTGCCCTCTCTAGCAGAATCAGAGAGTCTCCTTGGAAAGCTTACGCTGCCTTTTCTCGAAATTCAAAAAACGGGGGTCCGGAGGATGAGTAGCCTTCCTGCTACTGTTGTTCGGTACGTTGCAACTCAAGGTGGGCACGCGCTGCTCCAGTCGGGGAGCTTCGATGCTTACCAGCAGCTCATGGTTAAGGCTGAACGCGCACATGATCGCATTCGAAGAGGTCTTTTGGAACGAATACCCAAAGCTGCGAAAGATTCACATACCCGTTCGTCTCCGAGCCAGCATACAACGGACGTCACCGACAAAACAATGGGCTCAGGTTTCGTAACTGAAACCCTCGACAACGACCAAACACTTGTTGCCAGGTCGCCAACAAATGGACAGCTGGATCGATATGCGATACGGCAGAGGACTGGCTCGTCCGTGCGGGATTCAACCACGGGCTCACGGTTTTTCCCGAGGAACAAGTTCGCGCTCGGCGAGACGCGGTGGCAGCTTCAACGACAGAAGCGTCTGCTTTCGCCAATTTTTCTGGATTTCGACAAGGTACCCTTATCATCATCAACGCGTCCGGTTCTGTTTGTTGGAAATCATACCCGTTTGGGGCTCATCGATTTACCATTTCTGATTGACCAAGTCTGGAAGAGCCGGGGTGTATTCGTGCGGGGTCTGGCACATCCCATTATATTCGCGATGCAGCAGCGGGGTCAGTCTCAATGGGAAAGTGCGGGAGATCGGCAGCGCACGCGAGCCCGCGACTTTGCGACGAATCTCGCTGCACTAGGCGCTGTATCTGTATCACCGCGAACGGTTTACAGTCTCCTTCGGAACGGCGACTCTTTATTGCTTTTCCCAGGCGGCGCCCGTGAAGCATATAAGAGACGTGGCGAAAATAATCAAATTTTTTGGCCGAAGGATGAAGAGTTTGTGAGACTTTGTGCACGCCTCGATGCTGTTATTGTGCCTTTTGCCTCTTTTGGCCCTGATGACAGCTTCGACGTCGTGGCGGACGGAGAAGAACTCTTGAACGTACCTTTTCTGGGCGGCTTTATTCGCAATCAGTTTGAAAGAATGGGTGTTCGCGCTGATATTGTGCGTGCTTGGCGCTCGCCGCTTTCCGAGCAGCCCTCTGATGCGGCGATCGCAGACCTGTTGATCCCGCTGCTGCGACCGCGGCCGCCACTGCGACTCTACTTCCAGTTTTTCGATCCGGTATATCCCGATGCATCCCTTGTAAGAGATCGGCAACGAGCGCAGAGCATCTATGAGGACATCCGCTCTACAGTCGCGAATGGTTTGCGTCATCTCGAATGCATCGCCAAAAGACAGGACGCATACCTCCATTTTCATCAGCGTTTCCTGTACGAAAGCCTTCATCAGGGTGCACAGGCACCAACACTGACACCCTGGTCCACTGTAGATGCGCATTTGCTGCTGGACTGATGCTTACAAGTTGCTCGAAAGGAACGTCAGCATGTGGCGCCCCCAAGATAGCTTCCTTCTCGAGCATCGGCGGCGATGCACCTCATTTTCTCTCCGGAAATCGGATACCCACTGGAAGCGGGCATTGCGGCGCCGTTTCGTACGCGCTTGCACAGGTGCAAGCGCGGCGACTTGTGTGCAGGCACAATATGCTGCCGCGCACGCACGTGCACGCTTGCATCTGTTCTTTCTGAGGCTGAAGGACGTTGACATGAACCAGGGATACTCCATGGTGCGCTTGATATCGACGTGCTCGCCTCGATGAACAGCCGCACACCGCTCTGATCTGCAGGCGGGCACGTTGCGCATCGAAGCATGCTCATCGCTCAGTAATGTCGATTGATGGAGCGTGGTTATCGGTTACGAATTTCCACGGAAAACAGTACTCGGTTGGACTGCAAGGCGCTTTAGCGTCACAGGAATGCTGACCGTACTTTACATGTACTCTGCACCTGGTGGTGTACATCCATTGCTCTCTCTCCTCGCAGCCGCGTCGTCCAGGTGGAGACCTCAGCGTTTTAGCTCAATGCCGACACTGTGTGGTAAATGATCATTTTGGAAAGTTGCTCAACACAAAGCCGCCGGGCGCTCCGGAACAACAGCACATTACCGTGTTGATTGAATCGTTTACAGCTCGATGGCGAAAATGGTTGCAAGCATCGTTTCAGGGGGAATCACACCATGGCGAGCAGCTCGCAGTCGATATTCTCGCCACACGACAATTGATCAGCTTATCGTACACCACTTAGAGCAGCCGTATCTGTTAATGACGCATCTGCTCTACCAGTTTTTGCGCACACCGGCGTGCGTAATGCATGTTTATCGTCCTGAACGCATCGATGGGAATCGTACAGGATAGATTCTTGCATTCGTTGTACGCTCTCGTCGAGGACCTAGAGCGCAACGCTTACGACCTGCAGTACGTTCAGCGCCATAGGCTAACACCAAGCGACGCAAGCTATCGGTCATTCCTTTTTCCATATCATTGAACGATCTGGTTGATGCTTGCTACAGTGCAAACGGAACCGTCGGCTACCAGAGCGCTATCATGTCCACCTGTCAGGGATAATCCGCAGTAGCCACCACAACTCTTGTCTCCTGCTTCCGAATGAATCGTATAAAAGCATGTGACTCTGCTCGATTCGGCGCTGAGCGTGTCGAACTGAGTTCTAATGTCGTCATGCTGCGTTTCGCGACGCCTCATGACAACCATCATGCCCAGCTTCCTATGAGACCGTGCCCTGGAAAGTTGAGCCGCTCCATCTTGTTTCCGTTCGGGTTATGGTTTCGTCGTTTTAATTAAGAGTTATAGGGACCGCTCCAATGTTCTGGATCCCAGGATCTTCGCCCATAAGGAAGTCTTTCTCTTCATTTAAAGTGAGTGGTTGCGAACAAGCATGGTTGCTTGACTCAGGTCTAGGTTCCACGAATGGCTTGCAGACTGGTTTTACTTCGGTCTCGATGATATCTGTGAGATTCGTTCCATTTCCTCCATGGACACGTGAAATCCTGAAGGAGCTTCGCCAATGCTCTTCGTGAAGTTGGTCGAACGCCTCGTAGTCGTTCGCTGAGACCAGCTCATCCTTCGACTTCTCCTTTACTTGGCCGAATAGTATGAATGTAGCCACCATACTCTGCATCTGTTTTTTCCTAGTGACTCATACGTTCTCGGAGGGAGATGGGGCTGAATCTCATCTTCTCCACGCAAGTATTTCATGTTCATTAAGCATCCTTTCGAAACCTTCTACGTCGCGAGGGGGCGCACGCACCGGAGCGGGTCTCTCCGCTCCCTGTCGCGCACGAGCAGAGAAGAAACAAAGCAGTTTAGGGTTGGTGAAAGTAGTAGAGTTCAAGTCGTCAAAGAATGATTTACGGAAGAACGTTGTAATGGATGCGAACTATTCTTTTATGGGTCCGTGAGCTTAGAGATAGCTTTCGACATCAACGCAGACACTCTCGACTGTAATTGGGAGAACGTACTTGCACAAAGAGCAGGTCGACGCCACTAGCAGCTGCGTTCTGCTTGACCGCTTATGAACAGTAGAAGTTGTCGCTGTCAAAGGTTATGATAGAGGAGCATGGGATGAGGAAGCCATGAAGAGCTTCGCAGAAGGATGAAGCATCTAGTGATGTCGGTTGTTTCACGATCTGGAGGCCACATCACGATTGAATTGCCGCTGGTGCTGATATTGTCGGTATTGCTAGCTTATTGCTCATTTTTGAATACTGGTTTGGCCCATTTTCAGTACTCATGTACAGGTCTACCATTCTTGCCGCCAAAAGTCTCATCGGGTGAGAGGAGCACCATTCCATCTCGCATGAGGCGTTCGCATTTCAGAAGGATATGGTTCGTGTGTTGCTCAACACGACGCAGTCTCCAAGACAAACATGTTTTTCATCTTTGCATCTCCGCGGCTCACCAGCACAGTTCTAAATAAAGGCACGGAAACTTGGTATCCTGTGGCAACTTTGGCAAAGTATCCTTCAGAGGAAATGGAGTGGAAGGGAATGGTGAGGATATTGTCGTATAGGTAGAGTTTGATAGGTTCTGTTTGCGGTGCACGATGTCCATGATAAGGACTGCGAGAAAGAGCAAGAAAACTCACCTGGCAGGCAAACTTGACTGAATTGCACAAGTAATGCTGCTCTGTTGCGAGCCAGCAGTAACATCCCAAAGTCGTTCCAAACCGTCCAGCAATCCGTAGGACACATACGTGCCGTCAAATACCTGCGATGAAGACAACCAAATATGTTCGTACTGGCGCAGGCGTTCCGGAATGCACTGCCATGACTGTAAGGCACGTGCACAGCATCCTGCACAAACAACATGGTAAGCATAAAATGGAACCGTTTCACTAACTGAAGTGAACACTGCAAAGTTTGTTCCTCGTCCAGCTGCCGGCAACACCAGCCTTTGCTGACCTTTTCCATAATTGATTCGAATTCCTTTTACTGATTTCCAGCTTCAAATAAAGCGGCCTCTCCTGTCCTGACAACTCCGTTGTCAGCAGTTGAAGGGTGCAAATAGCGGCGTTTAACTCGCCTTTTCATAGCTTCTGGTTAATTTTGAAGCATTTCACGCACAGGCGAAATTTATTCTCTACACTGCACGTGCTTTTTTCATCATGTTTAGATAACGCCTTGGCGCACCGTTTGCAGCTGTGAAACATCGATACGGCCAAGTGTTCCCATACATCCACTACAAATCCTCCTCCGGACGGTGCTCTGAGGCGCGCGAATCCTTGCTTCATCACTTTTAAAGTCCTTAACAGTGTAGACCACCTGGATGCCGTCTGTTTCAGCACCCAGTGCCGCGCGCCTGGATCATGGGCTCCCTCTGAGCATACCCCTCGGCAAGTTTGCTGTGTGCTGTACGTGCAAGCGCATATTGCTCTATTCGATGGAGGATTTGTGGAACGCGATTTCACCCATTCTAAACCAATATCCGGAAGGTAAGTCCAGAGTGGAGAACAGATCGAGAACTTTGGATCTGTCTACGCTTCTTTCTTGCGAGGCTGGGACGCACCTTCCACGGGAAGCTATCTCAATTACGTCTTAAGTCCATTCCACGGCTCTTCTCCATAAAAAACAGAAGAACCGCAAGCTTCCGGGATCATGTCCTGTGAAAGCATCACGCAAGAGCCGAAAGCATTTTCGTATACAGCCAGAAAAAGAGAAGCATATCTTTATCAGGTAAAATCAGTTATTGGCATAACGGGTTTTTTGAAAGTTCGAGATGAGCTTGAGACCATGTCGCCAAGGAGCGGCTTCGGGCTTTTTCTTTCCTCGTAAATCCGGCGACACGAATTGTCCCGCCAACGAGTGCGTTGAAATAGAAAGTTCGAAAGCTGAGAGCACGCATGATCTGTGCAAGCGACTCGTGAGGAACGAGGAAAACAGGACATTTTTTGGAACAAATTGTTTAGTATTATAGGTTATTTTACGAGCCCTTGCTCGAGCGCGTCGCGAATCATCTTGATGACGGGAAGGCATCGAATTCCGGTGGCGGAGACTCGAGGAAGTCACCCCGCATACCTGATGCAGAATTTGGAAACTGCATTTTAGTTCGTGACCTCCTACAGCAGCACATCGAAGACAACTGCGGCGGATCTAAAAATCATTCGAGCAAAATACCACAAGTCACGAACATCGTGATTAGTTCTGTGTTTCATTTCCATTTTACACTGATGTAGCCACGCACCGTTGCTCGCTTCACAGAAGGGGGCGTAGCTCGTGTCGTCCGCTAGCTCCAGTGCGAGAATGCCCAGTGGGTCCAACGCCAGTCGGCACGCAAGGCTTGTAAGCGAGAAAAGAGTCACTCTGCTGGTGAATTTACACCGAGGCCAGAAGAACCGCCCTCATGCGGTGACTGCTGTGGAAAAAAAGGTCCAGACCCTGGCACTACGCTGATACCTCACCGATCCCTGTCGAGCATCCGTCACACCGTCGCACATAGAAACTGACCGGCACACGCACCTCAGATCGTACAGGAACGGGAACAAGTAGAACCGGATGGATCTCCAGGCATTCGAACGAGCACCTACATCCAGCGGCACTGCGGCGCAAGGCACATGACTTGAACAGCGAACCCGAAGCGCACGAGTGCACCATGCTTGAAATAGTCATTTTGTTCATGGTTACTTTGCAGGCTCATGATTCCTTTTGCCGATCGCTGCGTGACTCGGTTATACAGAGAATGCTAGACCGTCTTTTTTATTCACTGAAGACCAAAGCCCTGCGCATTCTTTATCGCTGTGTCCAGCATTGCACGCATTTTCTCTCGAGACGAGTAATCCGGCAAAAGCAAAACGTTGAAGCACGTATGCGCAGTCGGTAATCGGTCTGTGTCTGCACCTGCTCGCTGGATAACAAAGTGCAGTTTGCCCAGGCCACCCACCGGGGCGCGGTCGGAGCCAGTGACAAAGGCTAGTAACCTGCGCCGATCATCCTCCTTCATGTTGTCGTGAACAATGGACCAAAACCACCGAACAGCCAGCGACTCCGACGTGTATCCACCTTCGTATTTGGTGACGCGCTCAAGAGCGTGAAAATCAAGTTCTGGTTCACCTCGAACGACAATCTCCAGTTCGTCTGGCGAAAACAGCATGAGCGCTACGCCCCGGGAAAGCATCATCGAAAATCCCGCCGCGAACGCGTCAAACTGTTCGCGAACAGAGTCAACGAGGAGATATCTGGCATATAATCGCACGAACTCTTGCCTATTTTCTCTCGTGACAGGAATATTTCGGCCATTCGGAACAAGATCGTAAGTGCGGATTTCGCCCCAGTAGTTATAATCAATGGAGAAGGTCAAACCGAAAACGTCCTCGACAGGCTCCTTGCCTTCGTACGCCAGCAGCTGCTGTAGCGACTGCGCTACTCGCGGAAAAGCATCTCGGAGGTCCGCTACGTCCACCGACATACCTAGCAGGCGCTTGTACAAAATCGGTGGAAAATGCACTTCCAGTATGATGCCGTTGTAAACAGCCAGCCCGATCAGCAACCCAACGAGCATGAATTCGATCTTGGATTCAAAGCTGTGGGGATTAAACCATATGTATCTCGTCTCGGCGTCGTACTGAAACATCCCGTAATCGGGCGATAGGAGTTTCTCCATGAGCATCATCATGTACTCCTTGCGAACGCCACCTTCATCGACAGCCGGTTCACCAATGAACTCAACGCGAAGCGGTTTCAACAAATCCCGCGAATCTAGAGATCGGATGCAGACCAGCGTATCACTCACGATGTGCTCTCGCCGCACCCTCAGCACGCAGAAGGTGTCAGCTCCGAGCGGCTGCCCGATGATTCCAAAAGGCATCGGCAAAACGTGCTGGAAAAATGCTTGCATTTGCTCCGAGTGCTGTGTGACGCGTGCTTCCTCGTGGAGAATGCGTGCTTTCGCTGCCTGATCGATGAGAAACGGAGCATCCTTGCAGAATGAGAAGCTCTCGGGGGCTCGACGCCAACGTTCATAGTCAGTCCAAAGGTCGACTATATTCGAAACTGCATCATTATAGAAAACAGTCCGCGGGAGGCGGTCACCAGCCGCTCGGTGGACTAGTTCCAGAAATTTCGCCGCAGTGATCGTCGCCTGCGATACGCGCTTCGTTGCCCGCAGAGATATAGATATCAGATCATTCATCGGTGTTACAAAGCGCTGGATAATCAGCTCTGCTGGAGCCTCCCGCAGCGAGTTAACCACTCGTTCCAAGGCGCCCGTGGTGCAACGCATCAACAAGCTCAGTGCGCGCGATAGAAGTGCCGGTGAGCGGTTCTGTGCGTCTGCGTCCGCAAAGATAGGATTCTGAATCAGCGCCAGCATCGCTAGAGCTGCCTCGGGATACCTACGAGCGGTAGGATCTCGACCGCAGGCTTCTCGTGCATCCACGGGCGGACGATGTTGAACAGGAAAAGGTGGCGTCCAGAGAACGCTCTCGTTGAACGTCGATGACACATTCGGAGCTTCAGTGTACTCTTGCAGCATCTTGGCATCACCCATTGCCAGGATCGCCAGATACACTTGCTCTCTCGCCAGGTTATAGAGTGTTGCCTTGGATCTCTGGGGCGTTGCATAGAATCGCTCCACTGCACGCAAATCTATCGAAGGCGCTGGTGAGCCTTTCTGTAAGAATGGCGAGCCCCTGGGTGCCAGCGGGCGATACACAGGTATCGGCACTTGGCGATCGCTCGGACATACGACGCCGTACGTTCGATTACCGCTCGCACTTACGCCGCACCAGATAAGCTTCCCGGCATCTGACGCAAGGCTGAGAAGGTTTCTAGTCGCGCCAGCCAGGTGCTCTCCGTCTTCGCTTTCTGGATCGACTTGCAAAGCAGCTACACGTAAACGAGGCGCCTGGATAGGCAGTGGACGGAGCTTGTCGGAGACGTCACCGTCACCAAGCTGACCCGACTCGCCTGCGCCCCAAGCATAGAGGGTCCCCTCGGCATCAAGGGCGAGCGAGTGGGAGTCGCCTGCCGCTATAGCGACAATATGTTTGTCAACCAGCGGGCCGTGCACAACGGTCACTGTGGATATGTCTGCCGTAGAACCATGGCCTAGCTGACCGTTGCGTCCACCACCAACGGAAACGACCTTTCCCGATGCCGTGAGAATCAATGTGTGACGGGCACCACATGCGACGTCTACGTACACGTCATTCGGAAGGGCCAGCGGCACTCTCGTGGGCTGCAGAACAAATGCTGCTCCGTTGGTTGCGGCTGGGTTACCTAGCTGACCATCTCGGTTGTCTCCAAATGTGAAACACGATCCCGATGAAGTAATCAGCGCAACGTGATACGCACCAGAGGCAATCCTGCACACAGGTTGACCGTAGAGAGCGTGAATACGCCTTATATTCGTGAGTATGCTGGGCTTTGTCGACACAGTGCCGTCCGGGTCAGTTTCGGCAGGATTGGGGTTCCCTCCAAGGAAGCATTCGCCCGCCCAGCTGAGCGCCAAAAAGTGATGCCGTCCGGCGGCTACTTGCACGATCTTGTAGTCCCCGAGTTCAGAGACGCGATCGATTTGCACCCTACCTTCTTCAGACTGCAGAATATAGTAAAGTGACCCATCGCGCCCTACAGCAAAAGCCACGTGCGCACTGCACGCTACTGAAACGCACTCCGTGGGCAGAGCCAACCGCGCCGGGGTCCCCGACTCACTGAGGAAAAACAAGGTACCCGGGCGCGTGAGCACAACCGTAAAATTTGTACCACCCACCGCGTATACTGGCTCAGGAATGGAGGCTAGAGCCCACTCAGTGGAGCTCGAGAAAGGAGGCTGCAGACGCGGAACTGCAACTACGTTGCCCAGGGACACCGCTCCCCAGACGAGGAGGTGCGTTAGCAGCGGTTCGGTCTGGGGCCACTGCACAGTTGCAGCACATGACGCTTCCCCGCGCTCGATTTCAGAATCAGAAACAGACAGACAAGGCGTCGTCTGCTCCGTAACGCCCTGCGGGGCCGCTTCCGACTCGTCTCCGGAGCTCTGCTTTCGAGCTGCTCCTTCACTACGCTGCTCTGGGTCGGTCAAGAAAGGTTTTTCGTCCATTACACCTAAATGATGCACAAAAACCGATAAGACTTTATTTGGAGCTTCCCAATGCTTTTCAGTACCTTAACGATAACTCCTGAGACCCTCAGGAACATGACATTCCAAGGTATTTCCGACTCATCACCCCAAGGTACGCTTGATCTCATTTCTCGCGCTTCGGTAAACTTCGCGGCTTTCGATGAGCGCCGATCGCGATGGATGCCCTAACGAAGGCAGTCTGGATGGTTATCGTCATTCAACTCAATTCTGTTTCACACTGCTGTGTGGATTCGTATGCGTTTTCGGAATTTGTAACAGGCGATCGACATCACGATGCAATGTACCCTATGGATTGTAGACGAATTGCCAGTCGGATGTATTTATCACTGAACAGCGCATGGAGGACTGCATTCCTCGTGCAGCTCAGCTGTACCGCGATACTTAGATGGTCGAGGAACTCTTACAGAACCAAGAACCTGCGCCCCATTGTAAAAAACTGATATTCTCGAAGACTAATTTCGGTCGATGGCGGAGAACGACGTGTCGTTGAGTTCAATGAAAAGCAAGAATGGACGATAGTAGCCATCATTGTCGTCTCTGTAGTCCAGCAGCTTGTTCGTGTAGATCTGAAAACACTGGGATACAAGCGCCAACAAGAGTCCTGGTCCACGCACGGCTATCTTCCACCGAAATCGAAAAGACAGTGTTCCTGGAACGTTCTGGTCGGCACGATACGGGGATTCGTCAGTTCGTTTTCCCGGTCGATGATACTTCCCACGGACGAGACGGTGAGCGCGTTAAAGGGTATTCGAGGAGATGGAGTCCGTTCACTGTACGATCGAACTCGTGGATAGCGACCACGTCCTGTGTTCTGGCTGCAGTGGACTCAAGTTGCGGCCTCAGTTTCGCTTGTACAGAAGGTTCATCCAACCGCATCCACTTTGCCGAATCATTGAAGACTTTCCCTGATGTCTGGCGAAGTTCTTCTACTACACAACGTTGTATTTCTCAATTCCCCATGCGTTTGAGCTTTTACCGATTCTTTTGGAAAACAGCAGCTTTTTATTCCTCCGTACACTCCGTGGTGGGGGTCCACGGAAGGGCATTTTTTGTGCAAAGTAATATTCGCTGCACTGGGAAAGTCGCTAAAGCGTTCAGCGCAAGGTGACGCCAAGGTACATTCCGTCTTTCTTCCGCAAGTCCTTCTCCCCCGGGAAGGTCCTCACGTAAGAGTAGAAAGAAGTGCGTTCATTGTAAAGAAACAAAAACCCGAGGAAAAGTATTGAGAAGCAAGTCGGGGATCCCGGAGGCTTGGTGTCGCCGGATTCCCACAAAAAAAAATGTGAAAATCCTCTCCTCGCCGACCATCGAGCGAAGAAGAGCGAGTGACGAAGAGGAAGAAGAAATGTATAGGGGGATATGCAAGAAAAGATGTTTGTCCAACGGTACGATGACGAGACTGTAATGGCACAGAGGGCACGAGTTCTATGAATCCTTGCATCGATGAGTTCCACCGGAGGCAATAAATACATAGAGCTCTTGAATCGGAACTTCAGTGCTGCCATCAACATTAGGAGATGTGCGATCCTGAAGACGAGGCTCAAAGAGCTGATGCGATCCAACACCATGGGATAGCCTCTCAGGTTCGAATTGTGCCAGGATAAACTAAAAGCAATAGCGGGCGGCCGGTCGAGAAAGGCTGGCAGGTGTCTGTGAATGGACACGTATTTACCATCCACGTTCGTGAGACATTTTTGTTTCACTGAAATTCATGTTTTTTGCACACACAAGCACACGCTGCGTCATTCGATAGAAAATTATCGGAAAGCGATGTTGTCCAAAACGGAATAAATGACGGGAGCAAAAACCAGACCCGAGAACGAGTCGAGAAACTGCGATTCGTTAATGCTCCCTTCGTGTTAAGCGCTGATGCACCCTTCACCGTAAGCGATCACCTCGACGCCGCAATTCCCAACTCAAGACCAATCTCGATGCAAACAGAACAGGAGGGAGCCTCTGCAAGCATATCCCTTTAGAGTTATTATGCAGCTTTTGAGTGCCGTTTGGTGCATAGCCATGAATGGACGCGTATTTTTCTGACGAATTGAATCAATCATTTAACGTGACAAGTTTCGAGAACCTCCGGCTTGAGCTCGTAAACAAGTCGCCAATAAACTTAGTCGAGTATGCATTCTCGCCAATCCAGCGGCGCGAAATGCTGCCCCCACATATTGTCTTGAAGCACCAAGATCGAAAACTTGAAGCATGGGTGATTTGAATAGGCGACACGTAAGGAGTGGAGAGGACCATATACTAATACACTAGAATCGGGTACTTATTCCCATTTTTTCACGAAATCTTGTCCGATTGCGTCGAAATCCACCTTGACCCCGGTGCAGTAACAAATTCCAGCAGCAAAGCATCAAACGAGCCACCGCGAAAAGACGTCTGAGAATGCTCGAATTCCTTTGATTTCGTAAGGCGTAATTGCTGCACCTCGAATTCCAAGTGTATATAGTTCTATAAGATAAATAGGAAAGAACTGATCCGCTGGAACAACGTGAACAACTCAGTGTTCCGTTTTTTTCTGACACAGGTGTTGTCCCCTCTGAAGAGATCATGGGAGCCCGCCCCTTCTCTGCCACGAAACAGCACGATCGCGGTGTCACGCATGAATCGCCAAATGGCGCGCATCTTCGCCTTGCTAGAGCGTGCATGGTTCAGGTGCGCTCTCTGGGTCTGCATCCCAGCAACTTGAGGGACTTCTACGGCGATAGATCGTCTCATGGATGCTTGTGCAAGACACAAGCGCTTAAGGAGACTCGATAACGTCCAGTCAGGTAGTTTTGGATCGGATGAGAGCCTTAGAGGAGTGCGTGAAACGCGCGAGTCTGTGTCCACTGGACAGAGGCCTTTGCACTTTAAACTGCCTCGAAATCGGGAAGCTCGAAGTCTCATTATCGCGCAGAATCGTCTTGAAAGCTCCTTGGGTTCAGTGCAGGTTTCTCGCAAGGACTTGAGCTCAGCTTCTGCGCTTCAGCACGGCCGCTACACGCTTCGGCGGAATCGCGGCCGCGTGCGGTACGCTGACCAGCAGTCCTCTTCAGAGGAGGTCGCGAGCTCTTCAAATGAGTCTTCCCGAGTGGAAATGAAATATGCAAGGACCAAAAGATCGAGAAGAACCATGCGTAAGTGGTCTCAAGGTTTCAGCGAGCCTCAGACTCGCCGACGACGTGCGACGTGGAACTCGTCGGACAGCTCTTACGAACCGCAAGAATCTGGGAGGCGCACAGGTAGGCGGAAAGCTCGAGACTCTTCTGATCTGATTGATAATGAATGTACTTCGAGCGAGGAGGTTAATGCGATGTTCGCTGAGGCGGAAGAGAAGGAACTTGCAGAAGAGGAAGAGCTCGAGAAACAGATGGAGCGCGAGCATATTGTAGTATCTAGCAGTGACGGTTCGTCGCAGGAATCAGATGACCCTGAAGATGACGATTTCAAATACCTTGAGCCGCGACGATCCAGGCTGAGAGCGCGACATACGATGATATTGGCAAAACCTGCGTTGTCCGCAAGTGGAGCGGAGGCTTGTAGGGAGCCCCCCTCTGTGGAAAGAGGCACAAAAGGAGGATCAAACAAGACTATAAGAGAGCTCAATACCAGGACAGAACGAGCGTTTGGAGTGAATCCACTGCTTCGTAGCTTTTCTCGCTCTCGCCCTGTGGACTTGGACTCCGACTCAGACGCTGTGGATCTCGACGAACACACATGGGGTGAACGCGAACGTCGCCGCCTTATCTCCTCCAAGAACAGTATACAGCCCGTCAACATGGAGCTAGGCGGTACAACGAGTGGTAGCCTCGCCGGAAGGAGCCCCTTTCGTGGTGTCTCTTCAGAGAATACGGGTAAGGCTGCTGTTGAACCGGTGAAGATAGACCCAACGCTTAGCTGGGAGCAGATTGGAGGTCTGGACGACTACATTCGAGCGCTCAAAGAAATGATTGTTTTACCACTTCTGTATCCCGAGGTCTTTGAGCAGTTCAAGCTGGAGCCACCGAAAGGCGTGCTGTTTCACGGACCTCCTGGCACTGGCAAGACTTTGATGGCTCGTGTCCTTGCAGCAGCATGCGCGGCAGGTACACGAACTCCAGTAGCATTTTTTATGCGGAACGGTGCAGACTGCCTCTCCAAGTGGGTCGGAGAAGCGGAACGCCAGCTGAGATTAACCTTTGAGGCGGCCAAATCACACCAGCCAGCGATTATTTTTTTCGACGAAATAGACGGCCTTGCTCCAGTACGGTCCAGCAAACAAGACCAGATTCATTCGAGCATCGTCTCGACGCTGCTAGGCCTCATGGATGGGTTGGACGCCCGTGGGCAGATCATTGTTATCGGAGCGACGAATCGCATCGACGCTGTGGATCCAGCACTACGACGCCCTGGTCGTTTCGATCGTGAATTCGTCTTCAGTTTGCCGAACACCGCAGCCCGCAGACGGATACTTGAAATACATACCCGTGACTGGATGGAGCCGCCCCCGCGAGAACTGCTAGATAGCCTGGCAAAGCACACTGCGGGTTATTGCGGTGCGGATCTGAAAGCGCTCTGCTCTGAGGCTGCCCTTTATGCTCTGCGGCGTCGGTATCCTCAAATATACAATTCGGTGGAAAAGTTACTCATTGATCCACGACGAGTCCAGGTAGGTGAAAGCGATTTCATCAGTGCGATGTCCATGGTCGTACCGACTGCACACCGCTCTTTGCGCGTTTTTGGTCGACCGCTCGACAAGGAGCAATCCATCCTCCTTGGCCAAGAGCTGGAAATGATTGTACAGCGCACTCGTGAAATGAGCATGCGTTCTCTGTCAGGCAAAGGAGGGCGGTTGCTGATTTATGGTGCCCCAGGAAATGGACAGACGATACTGGGGCAAGCCCTACTGCACGAAATGGAGGATCGTGTTCTGTATACCATGGATTTGCCCTCTCTGGTTGCCGATGCGTCGGCTCGTACACCAGAAGAGGCACTTGTAACGACGTTTCGTGAAGCATTGCGATGCCCGGCTGCTGTCATGTATATACCGCACCTCGAGCTATGGGCAGGGCAACATCGAGAATTCTTACGGAGTTTGTTGCTCGTGAATTTACGGGACCTACATCGAGACTCGCCTCTCTTTGTGTTCGCGACTGCGGAAACTGACCGGGATTTGCTTTTAGCAACTCAAGAATCCGCGTCGCTAACAAGATGCGATGATGAAGTCGAACCGGACCTCGCAGAGATTTGTGAATTCTTTGTGGCAGAGAGCGACGCTGCATACTTTGTAGGGAGTCCACCAGAACATGCGCGTCGGCGCCTGTTCGAACCCCTGATCCAGCAAGCAGCATCACCACCGAGCTGTGAGGCGGACTCGCGCGAAGCCGCCACCGTCGACCCGCAGGTGCTTGAGGAACTACCGCGCGCACCCATTCCTAATTCCCCAAAAGCAAATCCGCGAGAAAAAGATCGTCTCATACAGCGCGAGGAACGCACTCTTCGCGAACTGCGACTTCTTATGCGTGACTTTGTGGAGCGCCTTCTTTCCGATCGAAAGTATAAGCCATTTTGGAAACGAGTGTCCTCGTCAGAGGCTCCTGACTATTACGAATTGGTGAAAGATCCGATAGATCTTTCCACAATTTTGGACCGGGTGAACGCTCAAGAAATTCAGACGATGCATGATCTAGTAGCTGCATTTGAGCTGTTGGCACAAAATGCGCTGCAATACAATCCGGCGGATGATGAGAAGGGAATGCGCATCCGTTCGAAGGCGACTGCTCTATTGGATATCGTCCACCGCTGGGCGGATCTTCTCATGGATCCCGAGGAGAACGAGGAGGAGTCCACGATTATTGCCGAATGCGCTGCAATCGTAGAGCGCAGGAAGCACGAACGCCGAATCCTGCAGTTACAACGACGCCACACCCGATCTCTCGGAAGCGATGGCGTCTTGAGCATTTCGGAGGCTGCCCACCTTGTTTCCCAGTCCCGCAAGCACCACCGCATCCACGAAAGAGCCTCTGACACATTGCATGGATCTCTCCAACATGAGCAGAACGGCCCTATGCATGCGTCCCAAAAAAATTTCGAGGATATCGAGACGCAGCCAAACGCCTACCTTTCGTCGATGGACAACGCGCACCCGCATATCAACGGGAGCGCTACGGAGTTCGCGCCTTGTCTTCGTCAGTCAGAGGGGACGAGCTCGACTTGCTTTCCCCGCGATGTGCAATGCTCACCACTGAGAGATGGATTCGCGACATCCGAAATGGCGACGCCAGCAGCGTTAATCGTCACTCATGATACCGGACTTTCGGCTGGAGATCGCTCCTCCACACCAGAAGTGCAAGAACAGACGTTGAAGGGAGTGCCCAGTGATTCGCCCAGAATTGTAGACATTTCGTCCAAGGAACTCGTGCAGGAGATTGCTCATACAGATTCCGAAATAACGAACTCGGCCACTGGAGCGCTGCATGACGGAAAGCGCCCTAACACGCAGCCCACAGCAAACCAGATGCTCTCGCCTTACATCAGACCACCCGACTCGATGCTTCTCGATACACTGGAAACGATCATAGCAACATCAGCTGGTTTGTCCGCAGAAGAGCTGATTCGCCTCTATGAACACCTTGCGCACTGCGTGCGACACAAGCACGCACGCACTGGAGATCGCATCGCAGTGCTGTCCGAGCTGCGTGACATGGCTGCACGCAGTCGGGCGCCCGTAGATGCGCTACGAGAGCCATCTCCCTGATGGCAACTCTGATCCGTCGTGCATGCGCTGCCTCTGCGCTTCAGGTGTGTGCGCGCGGGGAGCGCACTGCCTCGAGTCGAGCGCTGGCGCTTGCACACGCATCTGGTGATCCGTGCCGAGGTTCTCGCTATGCGTGAAATGGCATTGCGTGCATGCCGGGATCTCGCAGGTCGCAGCTCACGCATGACGTGTCGCTCGTTCCGCTGCTGCGTAACCTGGAGCGGCCTGGGCCCTCGTTTGATGAGGTTAAGGTGCTCTTGATGGTGCAGCAAATGTACAAATATCGAGAACGGCTCGTGTTGGGAAGCAGGTGCGCACCATGAATACGGTAAGCTACTCAGTGGTGGTGGGACCTTTATCGAGCACGACGCAGTCGCTCAGAAGCATGCGTTTACATGCTTTGCGGAATACATATGTACAAAAAATCCAGATTCTTTTGCGAAAGACCAAGCGTATGAGGTTCCGCCAAAGGACGAAAGCAAATGCCATGAATGGATGGATGCGAGTCACAGACCGGGATGCGAATCACGACGGAAACATTGGCGCGGTTCCTTCTGCTCCCTAAAGGCCGTGATGTGTAAACCAATTGTTCTCGCGGATCGACGAATGGTTTCTGTTGGCGTTCTATGCAAGTCGCACAGCGAATCGATGTTTGAGAGAAAGATGGCAACCGGACTCGCACGCCCGCTACCAAGACGGAGCTTCGACGGGATCCCCATCCGAGTCAGTAAAGACGCTTCCATATCAGCGAGGCCGTCCTCTACCGCGGCGACTGGCGCGAAAGCCTCCGATGGAACACCATTCAGCTCTTGAGCGCCACAGTGGAATCACAGCGTCTTGCTCGCGCCAGTGGGTGACACAGACTCGAGGACCATTAAATATTTGAAAAGGTATAATGGTCCGCTCGCTGACTACCGCCAAATGTCGTACAGTCATGGAATGCTTGCATGGTGCACCGACGTCGCCCAGAAATGGAATGCAAAATTGTTGAAGGGTGTTCGATGCTTGAGACTCTTCGACGAGTGCACGGCGTGCATGCGAGAGCACCAGCAAGCACAGCAGCTGCTGAAGGACTGAACCATCCCCTAAAGGTCGACATATACTGCGCAGCAAGCGGGATGCAAGTTTGACGCCCGGATCTTACAGCGCAAGCAACCAGTTCATGAAGATTTCGAGATGTGGCTAGCGGACGCAATTGCCGGCCCGATCTGCTTACTCGGATCAACGGCTAGCATATTGGTGCTTCTAACATCAAGCAGGCTTCGTGAGCGCACGACAGTAAAATTGATGCGGAAACGTAACTTTCAGTGCCTGTCAGCAAGCCCGAAGCCTTTGCCTCAGAAATTCTATCCAGTCTCAGGGCACAGCATTCAAGCCGAGCACTTTTGGATGGGCACATACAGCTCGTAAACGAAGCGCTGCCGTCATCGAGCGGTTGCTCGCTACGAAGGACTCGAGTTCCCGAGTTCGATCCTGCCAGGGGTCATGTCGTTTCTGCTGATTCGCCGCATTCGCCGACGGCGTCCCCTGCGACGAATGAAGAGCACCAGGAGGCCGACAATCAGTGCCGCGACCGCTGCAGAGGCTACCGTCACAATGCTCGCGATCGCAGCAGTGTCTAGTGCATTTCCGCTGCTGGGTGCAGTCTTATCACCAAGTTGCTTCCAATTCATCGAGAGGGCATTGCGGGAGGAGCAGCCCATAACACGTACAGGTGTACCCGTTTCGCTGGTCAGATATTTCGCTAGATCCGCGCTTTGAATTCTTGAAAGGAATCTACCAGCGAAAGCAGGTCCAATAAGCATGATGTACTGAGCGAGCGTTCCGCGCGCGAGAGTTTTCCCATGACCACCGCCACCGGAAGCCGTCTCATAGAGCACGATGTCTAGCAGTGGAATCGACGAACTTGCAAGAATTTCCTGTACGCCCCGTCGCAAGGACGAGTCAATTGCCACGGTAAATTGTTCAGGAGCATACCACGAGAGTTTCGGAAAGTATATCAGAACATACATGGGCAGAGATCCGGGAGTCGTGGGTAATCCTCCTCGCAAAGCGCGGGCAGGTGCCTCTAAAGGCCTCTGCCTCCATCGCATTCGCCAAATATCTCCGAAGACGGTCTCGTTGCCGAGGCCCCCAATCAACACTAGACTCTCATCATTCACGAGAGTCATCGTGTGGAAGCTGCGCGCGAGGGGCGTATCAGAAGCTGCAGAGCTGTTACACTCTTGAAGTCTTCGCCAGTTTGCCGCACCTCTGCCGTCAATGTGCACCAACCAGAGATCGTTGAGAGGAACCAATTCGCCCGGATGGCACGCTGTCCGATTACCCGAACAAGTGCGGCCTCCAAACAGAATCCAACTCGGATACTGCGACAACCAGGAGGGCGCGCGAGTAAGGGTATGCCCCTCGCGCGGCAGCGGCAGCGCTTGTGAATCAGCAGATGGAGGAACGTTCTGCCACTCTCCTGATGCGGTGCGGAATATCCATAAATCGTTGAAGACTCTGTATTCTGTGCTGCTGCCATTGATTGAGGCTCGAGAGCCACCGAAGTATAACGAATCTCGGTCGGAAAACGGAGCAGCTGCAGCGGCTGCCCTGGCTGCTGGATAGGTAGAGTCCTGCTCTGGAGGCCCAGACTCTGCGCAGCTCGCCCCCATACGAGTCGGAAAAAGGATATTCCAGGTGCTCTTCGGGAAATCGAACATAAACACGCACCGCGAGTAGACTCCATTTCCGATATCACCACCAAAGTAGAATATCTGTTGGCCGCGCCTCGTCATAGATATGGCTTGTTTCTGGATCGGAATGATGCCGCGACCCCATCCTGACGGCCATAGCGAGCTCATTCGGTACAATGGAGAACGCTCGATGACCTGCATTCGATCCGCCCAGTTCATAGGCCGTCGAAGAATGTCCAATAAGTAAAAACTGTTCGTCAACGCTTCGCTGTCAGCAGTGGTGGTGCTGGCATCCGCGTCAGCTGTGAGGCCCCCGAAAACGACGAGACGGTGGCCCGCAACAACCGCCGCTTGGAAACTTCGAGCCGCAGGTACCGATCCATCAGCCAGCTCAGAGCTGCACGACTCTGAAACGGGGTCGAACAGAAATACATCGCCAAAAGGTGTCGCGTCGAAACCGCGACCGGCGTATATATAGACCAGGTCTGTTGTTCCGTTGAAGAAACTGGGTGCTGAGTGACCGTATCGAGGCTCTAGTGGGTAGTGACTGCTGCGCAGTTTCGACCATTCCACACAGACAGCAGCGACCATGGAACAAAGACCACTACACCCGCTCGAAGAGGATACTTAAATTTGCGGAAAAACAGATCGCTGCTTGCGCCATGTGCTACCCAATCACCAGTATGAACCATTTTGGAACCTAAATGTATATTTAGTTTCATTATAACCACATGGCGGCACGTGCGGAGACTTTTGACCTGATCGTTGCTCCTTGCGTAAGGCGCTTGTAGTCTCCCAAATCAATCGTGCTCAACCCCCAGGTGCAAATAATCAAATGCTTTTGTCGCGGTTTAAGGCAGATGCATTCGATGGGCATTCATTTTCAAAAATTAAAAATCCAAGGGAAAGGTATTGGCATAGAAATCGAGGTTCCTGAAAGCTTGGTGTTGCCAGATCGGTGAAAAATCGGAAAAAACTTTTCTCCCAACAATCGAGCAAAGAAGAGCCAGTGCTTGAGAAGAAGTTGAAAGGGAGGCGGTCGAGAAAAAAAATTTTGCCCAAAGGGACGATGACGAGACTGTAGTGGCACAGAGGGCATGAGTTCTAGGAATCCCTCCACTGGTGCGTACAAGCAGTAGCTAGAAACGCGTGTAATTCGTGAGCTGCGACTTAACCGCCGCCGTTAACACCAGGAGATGTGCGATGCTGAAGACGAGACCCTCAGAGCTGACGCGAACGAACTTTGTGGAGCAGCCCTTCTTGGATCGAATTGTACAAGGAGTTGAGGCGGAGAGCATGCTGCCGGTCAAAATGACTGGGAGGAGTCTGCGCGTGGGTAGATATGTGTGCTCCCAATGTTCCTAGAACGTTTATCGTTATGCTGAAGCGCATGTAAAAAGTAGTGTTGAATTCTTTCTTGTACAATAATGTGGTGCAATTTGCTGCACCCACGAGTTGAGATGAAAGAGAAAGATCAAAAACATTCAGAAATGCGATGTTTGCGCATACTGCACGTTAGGAAAGAAGAATGCCGGAGGTTTGTACGATGAATTGGATAATGACAGCAGTCAGTATACGAACGCTCGGTCGAATGCATTCCAAATCATCTTGATTCTGGTGACGCTGTGAAGTTCAGCTGCAAAAATCGATGGAGCAACATCGAGAGCGAACAGAGATCCCTCGAAGTACTTATGAATTCCCAAGCCCTAATTGTAGCCCGTTGTATGCCAAGGCTGTATAAAAGTTCCTTGAAACATCGAAAGTCCGGAATGGAGCGAGCTGTTCAGTGGTTAACTTAAATCTTAAACGGGTTTAGCACAGCGGTCGCATGGGCTGTAACGCACTCCATGTCCATGCCGCCGTCCCTAGCATGCCACATCCTGCTCGTAAGCGGATGCTGAGCATTTACACAAGTTGATTAGTACGCATCGAACAATCAATCCTTGCCAACGAAAGGGAGCTGATGCCTCCCCTTCAGCGCTCCGCATTTACAGATGGTTGCGATGAAAACGCTGGCAATTCTACTGGAAATCACAGGACGGTGGAACAGGCTTCGTTTTACTCGAAGCACAACTCTGGTCACGTATTTCGCTCCGGCACTCTCACATTGTGGCCACAGAGCGTATCGCTCACAGCTTGAAACGCGTGCTGGAGCCCATGCAGTATGCGTCTTCGGATGAATGAGCGCTGCGGAAGGTTTCACTCAGACGCCTCCCGGAGCTGTCCTGTTAACGGTTGAAATTCATATCATAGAGCAGAATTGTAAATCGAACTCTTGCACCTCTTGTGGCACAGGGACTGATAGGCGCTTCGCCCTCAATGCTCTTTATTCATTGCAAAAAGCAAAGCTCCCAAACGCTACTGGATTGAATGCGTACAATGCAGAACCAAGACTGTAGCGTACTCCCCGATGCTACGGCATCGACTGCCACTTTCATGCTTTAAATCCTCAAATGCTGCTGCCAGCTGGGGTCTATGAGTTTTCGGCATAGATATTCGAGGGAAGAAGAATATGAAGGCCAACCTGCCCCAGCGCCGCCAAGCAGTCCATCTGGGAGGATGTTTCAATCCAATGTGCCTCTTTCGCGGATTTCAAACCCTCGTGCAGAAATAGTAGCTGCGCTGGAATGTCATCTACAGAGTCAGACGATGCCAACCCGTCACACTTCCGGTCTAGTCTTGCCGGGTCTTCCTCAAATAGTGGTTCAAGCGACAAGTCCCAGATGCTAACGGAGCCGTCGCCACATGTCGCACAGAACATCGAAGGCTCGATTCTGTTCCACTCGAGGGAATAGATCGGATCCTTATGGTATGAGAGGCTCGCCACAGGCGTCGAACCTTCGATACTGCCGCTCATCCGCAGGTCCCACACGTGAATCTGCCCTTGGTCGTCCCCTGATATGATTTGCTTTGGATAGCGGCGGTTCCATGCGATGGCGTTGACATCACAGGGATGGGCTTCCGTCAGTTCTATAGCGGGACGATTCGCGGCCCGAAGATCGAGCACTTTAATGGAACGATCGCATGAACAGGATGCAATTAGAGACGGCTCCGTTGGACTCCACTGAAGATCTTCGATTGAAGCACCATGTAATCTAAGCATCCTGTCACCGTTCGGTTGCAAAATTGCCCAGCCCGATTCGTTGCTTTGGATGATAGCGAGCTGACCATATATATCACCGACAGCTAGCATACCGACTTGGAGCGTCGACCAATCCAGGGCGAAACCCTCCTGGCCACTTCTATCCAGCAACCGAAAGACGGGTTCAGTTGGTAAGGCTTCGCGGAATGGGACCGTATCCGCCGCTTGTGGAGGTAGCGCGGTGAGAGCATCGGCAAGGTTGAAAATTGACACCCCGGAAGACTCCCCCCAACAGGCTGCAACGTGTGGCGCCTGCGGCAGGCAGCGGACCCTATTCGTGCACTCACCACGTGGTATCCTTACAGCGCTGATTTTCGGTCGTCGCCTCCTTGTGGATCGGTCATCCGCTCTCTCGAGATCACTCAAGTCAACTACGATTTCACTTTCTGTTTCAGAATCACTGCCAGAACTGCTGCTCGATCCGTCGCTTGCGGTTAAAGCTAGTCCACTCAAGTGCAAGAGATAAAGAGCATTCGCGTCTGCAAAGCGTGCCTGCGAGCCTAGCAGGAGCCATAGTTCACCGTCGTCCTTGAAGTTTTCGGGGACGCGGCACCAGTCGAAAGAGAGACAGGGCCACTCCAAGGTAAGCCGATGCAGCTGTTTATAAACGCTCAAGTCATAAACAGTCTCCGTAGACTCCGTATACACAGAACCTGTGCCAGTCTTTGTCTTCCTCCTGCAGGAAGTATTCTTGCTCGCGCTCGTCGAAGGGAAGTTGCTCCGCTGGGCTGCTCCTTTTCGCCGGAGACCTTTTGGCATGCTGCTTTCGGAGCTAGGCAATAGAGTCGAAAGGCAAACTATGGACGTCGCTGCATAGCGTCTCAGTCTGCCGGCGAACGCCAATGCTGCTGCACGCAGTCAAAATGGACGCCAGAACCGCATCGAACGTGCACTACATGAAATGTTTCCATCCATGGCATTATAGAGCGGAACGAGTTCCAGCGAGGTAACACGGCCACACACAATCAAGCATGAGCGTCTTCTCGCTGTCATCAACACAGGCTTTTGCCGGGTTCTTTGTGACGAGTTCCTTCGTCCCTCCCTTATATCCTTCTTTGAATACGTCGGTCTCCCCTTTCCCTCGGCATCTGTTGTCCGCAGACGGAGGAGGTTCATGGCAGCGTTACTGTCCAGGCTCCGCACGTTCCGACTGTTGGCCGCACATTTCATGCGCACGCAGGCGTTGCAATCTATTTATCGCTTACTGCACTCATTTTCTATGTTTACGGCCTCGGTGCGCCTCTCGCAGGGATGACACCTGCTTATGGTGAAATTCCCTCACATTTCCGCCACATATTCTATCTAGAGCGCCGCCACGTAGCGCGCGAACGCGTGCTTCATCCGTCGGTATGTGCCCTTGACATGCACAGGAGGCTCTCTTCAGTGCCCCCCTCTGTTTGGTCGTCTGGTACGGTACCCCACGATCACGGGCTTGCTGTGAGCGATTCCAGGGGTGCGTTTTCTGTCCAGCGCACACGCGAGCACACGTTGTTCCATTCGATGAAGGATTCGTCGAATGCAATACTATCCCTGATGAAACAAGAGCCGGAAGCAAGGTCGAGACTGGAGAACAATTCGAAACGTTTCGATGCATCTACGCTCCGTTCGTGCAACCAGGTGACGCACGCTTCACCCGGGGAGATCACAGCAATGACTAAAGGCCGAGTCCAGGACCCGTTTCCGCGCAAACGGAAACTGCGGGAGCCCCTGGGCATCATACCCAGTGAGATGTGTGGTGCCGTTGTCGAAAGCCGTTTCGTCGACAGCCACAAAGAGAGGAGGATTTTTCTCGCGAACGCGATCGATTATTTGACGTGAACAGCCCAGTGAAGTTGCAACACGAGCTTGTGAAATAGCAGTCGAAGGATGGCGTCTTGGCAAGCACTTTTCCTCGTCCATCCAGGGGCGCGACATGCTGCGCACGCGAGTTGCCCTGAAACAGAAAGATCGAAGACTTGAAGAATGCGTGATCTAGGCATGCTATGTGTAAGCAAAAGAGATGGGCGG
>Ga0080006_1156016_pt1 | contig 40761 bp, 37 predicted proteins | sample RS3BMetagenome_FD_69209 | JGI IMG/M metagenome (GOLD analysis project Ga0080006, IMG submission 69209) | Ferric oxide microbial mat and aquatic microbial communities from Rainbow Spring, Yellowstone National Park, USA - RS3B (SPADES... ...
AGGGTATTTGTAGGGTAAACCGGTGCTTCCGGCTACAAACATGGAGCCTGGGAGGAGAATCGAACTCCTGACCTACGCATTACGAGTGCGTTGCTCTACCGACTGAGCTACCCAGGCGAAGTCCACAAACTATCCGACGCGGCGCACACCCCTCACTCGAGCATCCCGGACAGCTCGACCATCAGCGCCTCGAGGAGCAGGTCCTCGCGCACGTTGCGCGACAGGGCCGTCGAGGCCCGACCGACCGCCTCGACGTGGGCGGCGGCCCGTCGGCGCTCGGAACCGGCACCGGGCGACCCCGGAGGGGTCGCGGACGACACGACAGCGACCATCCGGTCACGGTAGGCGTCGGCCAGGGCGGCCAGCCCCATCCGCAGGTCATCGGTCCGCCATCGACGCTCCTCGCGCTTGTGGCGGTCCTCCACCCCCCTGCGTCCCGGGACACCACGGGCACCGGTGGACTCGGCCCGCTCCTCCAGGGCCGCGAGCTCCCGGGCGTGCTCCTCGCGCAGGGGCGCCAGCGCCCCCTCGGCCATGCCCAGCAGCGCGTCGGCCACCGTCACCGCCGCGGCACCGGTGCCGTCCAGACGTGCCGGCACCGAGCGCCATCGTTCACGGCGCTCGTTGAACCCCGGGTCGTCGGCCAGCAGCCGGGCCCGGTCCAGGTTGCCGCCCGACGCGGCGGCCACCGACGCGGCCACGGCGCCGTCGACCCCGCGGCCGACCAACCAGCCCTCCACGGTGGCGGGAGCCACGGCGACGAAGGGGACCTGGATGCAGCGGCTCACGATGGTGGCGAGCGCGGGCGGCAGAGCGTCGGCGAGCAGGATGAACACGGTCGAGGGTGGCGGCTCCTCCACCGTCTTGAGCAGGGCCGGGGCGGACAGCGACGCCAGGTGGATGTCGGGCACCACGAGCACCTGGCGAGTCGACTCGAGCGGCCGCTTCTGGGCCCGGACGGTGATGTCCCGGGCGTCGTCGACCACCAGGGAGGCACCGGAGCGCTCGATGGTGACCAGGTCCGGATGGGTGCCGGCGAGCGCCCGGCGACACGAGTTGCAGACGCCGCACCCCCCGTCCGGACAGAGCAGGGCCGCGGCCAGCCCACGGGCGGCGGTGCGCTTGCCGGCCCCGGGGGGACCGTGGAACAGGTAGGCATGGACCGGACGGCGGGCGGCCGCCTCGAGCCGGGCCACGGCACGTTCCTGGCCGACCACCTCGGCGAACAGCGACGGGTCCGGTCGCACCGGGTGGGGACCGCTCCCGCTCGGTGCGGCGACGGTCACGACAGACCCCCGGGTCCGGCCGCCACTTTCACGGCCTCCCACACCTCGGCGGCCACGAGCTCCACCGGACGGGTGGCGTCGACGACCACCCAGGGTTCGGCACCCCGGGCCGCCAGGGCCAGGAACCCCTCGGCCACCCGCTGCTGGAACGCCGGCCCCTCCGCCTCCATGCGGTCGTCCCCCTCCCGGTGGCGACGGGCGGCGGCGATCTCCACGGGCAGGTCGAACAGGACGGTGAGGTCGGGCCGCAGACCGTCCGTGGCCCAGCCGACCAGCTCCTCGAGGGCCTCGGGATCCAGCCCACGGCCGAAGCCCTGGTAGGCGAGGGTCGAGGCCGAGTACCGGTCGGTGACCACCCAGCGTCCGGCCTCCAGGGACGGCAGGATCACGTCGGCCACGTGCTGGGCCCGGTCGGCGGCCATCAGCAGGGCCTCGGCCCGCGGGGCCACCGGGTCACCGTCGCGGTCGAGCAGCAGGCCGCGCAACGAGCGGCCGAGCGGGGTGGCACCGGGTTCGAACGTGAGGACCGGTTCGGTGGTGGACTCGGACGCCAGCCGCTCGACCAGCAGCCGGGCCTGGGTGGACTTCCCGCAGCCGTCGATCCCCTCCAGGGCGACGAGTCGGCCCCGGGCGGTGGTCACCCGCCGTCGGCGGTGGTGGTCGGCGCCGGCACCACCGGAGCGGCCACCGGCCCGGTGGCGGCCGCCTTCTTGGCCGGCGCCTTCTTCTTGGCGACCGCCTTCTTGGCCGGCGCCTTCTTGGCGGCCGCCTTCTTCTTCGCCGGAGCCTTCTTCTTGGTGGCCTTCTTCTTGGCCGGACCGGCGGCGCGGCGCTCGGCCAGCAGTTCCGCGGCCCGCTCGCCGGTCAGCGACTCGACGTCGTCGCCCCGTCGCAGGGAGGCGTTGGTCGTCCCGTCGGTCACGTAGGGACCGAAGCGCCCGTCCTTCACGACCATGGCCAGTCCGGTGTCCGGATCCTCCCCCATCTCGCGCAGCGGTCCCTTGGCGTTGCGTCCACGGGTCTTGGGCTGGGCGAACAGGGCCAGGGCCTCGCCCACGGTGACGGTGAGGAGCTGCTCCTCGGTGGTCAGGCTGCGCGAATCGGTCCCCTTCTTCAGGTAGGGGCCGAACTTCCCGTTGAAGGCCACGATCTCGACGCCGTCGGCGGGATCGGTGCCCACCACCCGGGGGATGCGCAGCAGCTCGAGGGCCTGGTCGATCGTCAGGGTGGCCGGTGACATCGTGGCGAACAGCGACGAGGTGCGGGGTTTGGGGCCACCGTCCACCAGCTCGCCCACCTGGACGTAGGGACCGAAGCGGCCGGCCTTGACCTGGACCTCGAGTCCGCTCTCGGGGTCGATGCCCAGCACCCGGTCGGACGACGGGGCGGCCAGCAGCTCCTCGGCCTTCGCCACCGTCAGCTCGTCGGGAGCCAGGTCGTCGGGGATCGAGACCGTCTCGTCACCCTTCTTCAGGTAGGGGCCGTACTTGCCCGACCGGGCCACGATCTCCTGGCCGTCGGCCGCCGTGCCGAGGGGCACGGCGTTGACGGCGGCGGCGTCGATGGCGTCCAGGTTGCTGGCCAGCTGGTCGCGCAGGCCTCCGTGACCTTCCGGGCCGAAGTAGAACTCGCCCAGCCACCGCACCATGTCCTGGTCGCCCCCGGCGATCTCGTCGAGGTCGTCCTCCATCGACGCCGTCAGGCCGTAGTCGACCAGATCGGTGAAGTGCTGCTCGAGCAGACCGACGACGCCGAAGGCCGTCAGCGACGGCACCATGGCCGACCCCTTCTTCCAGACGTAGCCGCGGTCGAGGATGGTGGAGACGATGCTGGCGTAGGTGGACGGGCGACCCACGCCGATCTCCTCCATCGCTTTGACCAGCGACGCCTCGGTGTAGCGGGCCGGGGGCTGGGTGGTGTGGCCACCGGGATCGACGGCGGACAGCGACGCCGGATCCCCTTCGGTCATGGGCGGCAGGTGGACCTCACGGTCGGCCAGCTCGGCCTCGGGATCGTCCTCGCCCTCGACGTAGGCCCGCTGGAACCCGGGGAACTCGATGACGGTGCCGGACGCGCCGAACTCGACGGTGCGGGCCGCGCCGTCGACGTCGGCCGTTCCGGTCAGGCGCACCTGGGCGCTGGTCCCGGTGGCGTCGGCCATCTGCGAGGCGACCGTGCGCTTCCAGATGAGGTCGTACAGGCGGAACTCGTCACCCGACAGGGACCGTGCCGCCTCGTCCGGGGTGCGGAAGGTCTCGCCCGCCGGTCGGATGGCCTCGTGGGCCTCCTGGGCGTTCTTGACCTTCTTGCTGTAGTGCCGGGGGGACGACGGCACGTAGGCCGCGCCGTACATGCTCGCGGCCTGGGCCCGGGCGGCGGCCAGCGCCTGGTCCGACAGCGTGGTCGAGTCCGTCCGCATGTAGGTGATCCAACCCTCCTCGTAGAGGGACTGGGCGACCGACATCGTGCGCTTGGAGCTGAAGCGGAGCTTGCGGCCGGCCTCCTGCTGGAGTGTGGAGGTGATGAACGGGGCCCGCGGCGAGCGCCGGTAGGGCCTGTGGGTCATGGACGACACCACGAGAGGGGCCCCGTCGAGTCCGGCGGCGAGGGCCCGGGCCCGGGTCTCGTCCAGCACCACGACCTTGTCCGGGTCCCCGAGGCGCCCCGACTGGTCGAAGTCCTTCCCCCCGGCCAGGGGCGTCCCGTCCACGGCCACCAGAGAGGCCGCGAAGCTGCGGGACACGTCGGCCTCGGCGGCACGCGCCGCCCCACCCTCGGCGGTCACGGTGGCGTCGATGCCCCACCAGTCGGCCGACCGGAACGCCATCCGCTCGCGTTCGCGGTCCACGACCATGCGGGTGGCCACGCTCTGGACCCGCCCGGCCGACCGGCCGTTGGTCTTGCGGCGCATCACGTCGGACAGCTTGAAGCCGTAGATGCGGTCGAAGATGCGGCGGGCCTCCTGGGCCTCGACCAGGTGGTGGTCGATGGTGCGGCACTCCTCGACGGCCCGCTGGATGGCCTGGGGGGTGATCTCGTGGAAGACCATGCGGGGGGTGTCCTCCGGCAGGCCGAGCACCTGACTCAGGTGCCAGGCGATCGATTCCCCCTCGCGGTCCTCGTCCGTCGCCAGGAAGACCTCGCCGGCCTCTCGGGCCAGCTTCTTCAACTTGGTCACCTGGGATTTCTTCTCCGGCGACACGATGTAGACCGGCTTGAAGCCGTTGTCCACGTCGACGGCCAGGTCGGCCCACGACTCGTGCTTGAAGGCGGCGGGCAGGTCCTTGCGCGTGGCCAGGTCCCGGATGTGGCCGATCGAGGACTCGACCACGTAGTCCGGTCCCAACAGACCGCCGATGGTCTTGGCCTTGGCCGGCGACTCGACGATCACCAGTTTGCGGCCGCCCCGGGCGCCTCGACGCGGTGGGGCGGCACCGTCGTCGGTGTCGGAGTCGGCTGGCGTCTCTGTCAGGTCGGTGGGTGGCATCGCTGTGGGCAAGGGTTAACGGTGCGACGGGTGATTGTCAACCCCGCCGACGCGCCACCGGGGCCTTACGGCCCCGGTGGGAAGTTCTGATTTCGCAGCTCACGAGCCCCGGGCCGGTCCCTCCGTCCGGGGCCCGCGGCCCTCAAAAGTTGGGGACCGGCTGCAGTTCGGACGGAAGGTCGCCGTCCATGCTGTCCGTCTTGCGCTTGGAGAAGGCGATCGAGATGAGCAGGATCACGAGCGACACGCCGGCGATCGCCAGGCGGGCGGCCGTGTGGTGCGACAGCGAGATGACCGCCGGGAGGATCAGCAGCGACACCAGGTTCATCACCTTGATGAGCGGGTTCAGCGCGGGGCCGGCGGTGTCCTTGAACGGGTCGCCGATGGTGTCACCGATGACCGCGGCCTTGTGGGCCTCGGAGCCCTTGCCACCCTCGTGCCCGTCCTCGATGTACTTCTTGGCGTTGTCCCAGGCCCCACCGGAGTTGGACAGGAAGTTGGCCATCAGCTGCCCGGTGAGGATGGCCCCGACCAGGAACGCCCCGAGGGCGAAGTAGTTGATGCCGAAGCCCACGATCACCGGGGTGAGGACGGCCAGCAGGGCCGGGGTGGCCAGCTCGCGCTGGCTCGCCGAGGTGCAGATGGCGATGACCTTCCCGTACTCCGGCTTCTCGGTGTAGTCCATGATCCCCGGGTGCTCCCGGAACTGGCGGCGCACCTCGACCACCACGGTGCCGGCTGAGCGGCCGACGGCCCGGATGGCCAGCGCCGAGAAGATGAAGGCGATGGAGCCGCCGATCAGGATGCCGATGAACGTCGTCGGGTGCGAGACGTTGATCGACGTCGCCGGCAGGTTGAAGAGGGCGTTGCCGACCTGCGGGAGCTTCAGCTGCTGGCCGATGGTCTCGATGAACGACGCGAACAGGGCGACCGAGGCGATGACGGCCGAACCGATGGCCACGCCCTTGGTCACGGCTTTGGTCGTGTTGCCCACGGCGTCCAGGCTGACCATGACCCGCTCGGCCTCACCGGTGAACTCGCCCGACATCTCGGCCACACCGGCGGCGTTGTCCGAGACCGGGCCGAAGCTGTCCTCGGACACGATCATCCCGGCGGTCGACAGCAGGCCGATGCCGGAGAGCGCCACCAGGTAGAGGGTGAGCTCGATGTTGCCACCGCCCAGTCCGATCGAGACGGCGATGGCGAGGACGATGGCCAGGATGGCCCATACCGAGGACTCGAGTCCGAGGGCCAGACCCGACAGGGTGAGGGTGGCCGGGCCGGTCCGGGCGGTCTCGGCGACCTCCTTGACCGGACCCCGCTCGGTGGAGGTGAAGTGCTCGGTGATCTGGCTGGCGACGAGCATCAGGACCACACCGGTGAGGACGGCGTAGAAGGCCTTCCAGTAGTGGAGGTAGGCCCCGGCCACGATGGCCGTGCCCCCGATCGTCAGGATGGCGGCCGTCCACACACCCCGGTTGATCGGGGCCATGGCGTTCTTGTCGTTCTTGCCGGCGCGCACCACGAAGACGCCCACGATGGTGGCCAGGATGCCGATGGCCGGGATGGCGATCGGGAAGATGACCGTCTTGGCCGCGTCCGCGCTGCGGTGGATCGACGCGAACGCCGTCACCCCCAGGATGATGGCGGCGATGATGGTGATCACGTAGGACTCGAAGAGGTCGGCCGCCATGCCGGCGCAGTCGCCCACGTTGTCGCCCACGTTGTCGGCGATGGTGGCGGCGTTGCGGGGGTCGTCCTCGGGGATGCCGGCCTCGACCTTGCCCACCAGGTCGGCACCGACGTCGGCCGCCTTCGTGAAGATGCCGCCGCCGACCCGCATGAACAGGGCGAGGAGCGAGGCGCCGAAACCGAAGCCGATGAGCACGGCGGTGGCCGTGTTCTGGAAGATCAGCACGATGACCGTGGCGCCCAGCAGGCCGAGGCCCACGCAGAGCAGGCCGGTGATGGCGCCGGTGCGGTAGGCGACCTTGAGGGCCGGGGCCATCTTGCCCTCACGGGCGGCGGCCGCGGTGCGGACGTTGCCCCGGACGGCGAGGCTCATCCCGATGAAGCCGGTCAGGCCCGAGCAGATGGCGCCGGCCAGGAAGCAGATGACCCGGTAGATCCCGGCCTGGGTGCGGGACAGGTCCACCACCGTGTGGCGGATCACCACCAGGGTGCCGCCCACGACGCCCGCATGGGTGACCGTGTGAGTGACCGAGGTCGCCGTGAAGAAGATGAGGACGGCCAGCGGGACGACGATGATCCCGATGGTCTTGAACTGCCGGGACAGGAACGCCTCGGCACCCTCCTGGATCGCCTTGGCGATGTCCTGCATCGACGCCGTCCCCTGGTCGGCGGCGAGTACGCCGCGTACGAGGAACAAGGCCACGACGATGGCCGCCAGGGCGCAGACGATTGCGAAGTACAGCCACGTCTTCTCGTTGCTGCTCAACGTGAAGACCTGGTAACCCCCTTCAGCCAGGAGGTGCGTCATCGTGGGTGCTCCCTTCGGTGTGCTGCTCGGTTGGAACCATCGCTACCCGGTCGGACGGCGCGCGGCACCGCGACGATCGCGGGACGAGGTCCCCCCTCGCAGAGCCACGGCCGGACGGCCGGGTGCCGGTGCCCGTCCGTAGACGCGCCATTGCCGGCAATCGGGGAGAACATAGCCACGACGGGGGTCAGGGGCAAGAATCGGTTCGACCGACGTGGCCTCAGGACGGTTCGAGCGTGGCCTCGGGACCGGCGATGAGCTCGTAGTCGGGGTTGAGGATGGCCTGTCGCCGGGCCCAGTCCCCGACCATGCCCTCGACCACCAGCTTCGCTCCCGGTTGGATGCCAGGGATGCGCCGACGACCCTGGAACACGAGGAGCAGCATGCCGCTGTCGTCGGCCAGCAGGCACTCGAGGTTCGACGTACCGGCGCGGGGCTGGACCCGGACGGAGCGCACCCGTCCCGCCACCCGCACGCGCTGGCGCCACTGGACGTCGCCGATCGGCACCGTCCCCCGCGCCCGCTCGCCGAACGCCTCGCGGTGCGAGAGGGCCCGGGCGACCCGCTCGCGGTCGGCCGCCTTGTCGGCCGCGCGCTGCCCGTGCGTCGGCGTCCCCGGCTCCTCGGTCTTGCGCCGCCACTCGCGCCGGTTCGACCACCACCCCCCCGACAGCTGGTACGGCACGACCGTGGCGTTCACGTGCTCGAGGTGGCCCACGGCGGTGGCGATCGTCTCGGCCGTGTTGTCGTGCAGGACGCGTTGCCACGCCGAGGTGTAGATGCGCCGGGGCAGGAGGATGGTCAGTTCGGTCGTGCGGTCGGCCACCGTCTCGGCGGCCAGCTCGAGGGCGGCCCGGGTCAGCCGGCGGTCCTCGCACTCCTGGATGTCGAGGGGGAAGTCGGAGAGCCCCAGTCGCCGCCACTCGTCCTCCAGTTCGGTGGAGACGACCGGGTCGAGGGCGAAGTGGATGGCCCGGAGCTCGTCGGGGTGCAGGGTACGCGCGTACTGGAGCGCCCGCGCCGTGGCCATGTCGAGCCGGTCGACCAGGACCACCACCACGTGGCGGGTGAGCACCGGGGCCTCAGCCGCCTCCGCGGCGCCCTCCTCGAGCTGCACCCCCTCGACCATGTACTGGCGATGCAACCGGATGAGCCCGAAGTACATGAGCGGGCCGATGATGACCACGACCCAGGCGCCCTCGGTGAACTTGACGGTGGCGAAGATGAGGACGATCAGCGCGGTCAGGAACGCGCTCACGGCGTTCACCACCACACCCCGGCGCCACTTGGGGCCCTTCGCGTCGAGGTGGTGCTTGATCATCCCGGTGCCAGCCATGGCGAACCCGGTGAACACCCCGATGGCGTAGAGCGCCACCAGGCTGGACAGGTTGGCCCCGGTGGCGACGATCAGCAGCAGGGCGACGATGGTGAGGACGATGATCCCGTTGGAGAAGGCCAGGCGGTGGCCGCGCCGGGTGAGCTGCTTGGGGAGGTACGAGTCCTCGGCCACGAAGTTGGCCAGGAACGGGAAGCCGTTGAAGCTGGTGTTGCCGCCGGTGTAGAGGATGAGCATGGTGGCGGCCTGGACCACGTAGAACAGGAAGTGCCCGACCGGTCCGGTGCCGAGGACGAACGTGACCTCCTGGGACACCACCGACGGCGACCCGCTCTGGTACGGCGTGGCGTGCGTCCAGTGGGCGATGAGGGTGACGCCGAGCACCAGGAAGGCGAGCACGCTCGACATGACCACAAGGGTCTGACGGGCGTTCCGGCTGGTCGGCTCCCGGAACGCACCGACCCCGTTGGAGATGGCCTCGAGGCCGGTCAGTGACGCACCGCCGTTGGCGAAGGCCCGGAGGATGATGATGAACGTCGCCCCGTAGAGCCAGCCCGATCCGGCGTGGCCGAAGGAGATGATCGGGTTGGCCGCCGTGCCGGCGGGGATGGGGTGGGCGTGCAACGTCCCCATGGCCTCGCGGACGTAGCCGGCCACGACCACGAATCCGAGCATGAAGATGAAGAAGTAGGTGGGGAAGGCGAAGAACTTGCCCGCCTCCTTGATCCCCCGCAGGTTCCCGTAGAGGAGGAGCAGGATGACGCCGATGGTGATGGGCACCGTGAAGTGCAGGAGCGAGGGGACCGCGCTGGTGAGGGCGGCGGTGCCCGCGGCCGTCTGGACGGCGACGGTGACCGTGTAGTCGATGAGCAGCGCCACCGCCGCCACCTGGGCGACCTTCGGTCCGAAGTTCTCGCGGGCCACCACGTAGGCACCGCCGGCCTTGGTGTAGAAGGCGATGACGTCCAGGTACGAGAGGGTCACGAAGAAGAGGACCCCGAGGATGGCCATGGTCACCGGGACCACGAGCACGAAGCCGGCCAGGCCGACCGCCGGGATCAGCTGGGTCAGCATCTGCTCGGTGCCGTAGGCGGACGACGAGATGCAGTCCGGGGCGAGCACGCCGAGGGCCGAGGGCCGACCCAGCCGCTCGTCGCTCAGCTTCTCGTTGACCAGCGGAGGGCCCAGCAGGGCGTTCTTCATGCGGTAGCGCAGCGTCTCGGGGAGGTCGACCTTGACCACCTGCGAGGCCGTGGGCCGCCGGGGCTGCGCGACCGGTCGCCGGGGCGCCTCGGAGGGCCCGCTGGCGACGCCCGCGACGGGAGCACCGTCGGAGCTCACCTCGGGGTCCATCCCCTCATTAGAGCATGTCTGACCCCGGGATCGGGCATGCCCGGCTCCGCCGGGAGGCCGGCTGCGGCGCACCGGGCGGGTGGGCCCGGAGCCCGAATCCGACCGTTCGGGCGGCCGGGGGGACACGCGGCGTGCGCCTCGCCGCCCGATGAGTTGTGCCGACGTGACGATGCGTGTTGCATGGTGCCCGTGCACATCGTCATCGTCGGATGTGGTCGGGTCGGCTCCGGTCTCGGGGTCGGGCTGACCGACCAGGGTCACTCCGTGGCCATCATCGACCGCAATCCCAAGGCGTTCCGACGCCTCCCGGCCGACTGGCCGGGGGTCACGATCGTCGGGTCCGGCTTCGACCGCGACGACCTCGACGAGGCCCGGGCCCCCGAGGCCTCGGCGCTCGCCGCGGTGACCAGCGGGGACAACTCCAACATCCTGACGGCCCGCATCGCCCGGGAGACCTACGGGATCGCCAACGTGGTGGCCCGCATCTACGACCCCCGGCGGGCCCAGATCTACCTGCGCCTCGGCATCGCCACCGTCGCCACCGTGTCCTGGACCATCGACCAGGTCCGCCACCAGCTGCTGCCCACCGGCATCGAGACCGAGTGGTCCGACCCGACCGGGACCGTGGCCCTGGTCGAACGCCGTCTTCCCGAACGGTGGGCGGGCAAGCGGCTGGCCGACCTGTCCGTGCGCGGCGAAGTCACCCTGGTGTCCGTCACCCGGGCCGGCGTCGTCCGGCTCGACTTCGGCGATCTGGTCGGCCAGGACGGCGACATCCTGCACCTCGTGGCCACCACCGAGGCCCTGCAGAGGTTCCAGGCCCGACTCGTCGGGACCGCCGCCGTGGGAGGTCCGGCATGAAGGTCGCCATCGCCGGAGCGGGCAGCGTGGGCACGGCCATCGCCAGCGACCTGTACGCGGCCGGGCACGAGGTGCTCCTCATCGAACAGGACCCGGACGTCGTGGCCCGGCAGCGCCACGACCTGGCGGTCACCTGGATCGTGGCCGACGCCTGCGAGGTCGCCTCGCTCGACGCGGCCGGACTGGCCACCGTCGACGTGGTCGTCGCCGCCACCGGTGACGACGAGGACAACCTGGTCGTGTCGCTGTTGGCCAAGCAGGAGTTCGCCGTCCCCCGGGTGGTCGCCCGGGTCAACCATCCGAAGAACCAGTGGCTCTTCACCGAGACCTGGGGTGTCGACGTGTCCGTCTCCACTCCCCAGCTCCTGACCGCGCTGGTCGAGGAGGCGGTGTCGGTGGGCAGCCTCGTCCGACTGCTGCGCTTCGAGGGCGGCAACGCCCATCTGGTCGAGGTCACCCTGGCCGACGACTCACCGGCCGACGGGGTCTCCGTCGCCGACCTCGGCGTTCCCCGTGACGCCACCATCGTGGCCGTGGTACGCAACGACCACCTGCTCGTGCCCCGGGGCGACACCCGGCTGGCCGCGGGCGACGAGGTGCTGGTCCTCATCACCGCCGACGCCGAGGACGAGGTCCAGCGTCTGCTGGTGGGGCCCTGACCCCGATGCAGGCCGCATTCTTCGACCTCGACAAGACGGTCATCGCCAAGGCGTCGATCGCCGCCTTCGGCCGTCCCTTCTACAAGGGGGGACTCATCAACCGCCGGCTGATCGTCCGGTCGGTGGTCTCCCAGATCATCTACCTCCACCTCGGGGCGAGTGAGCAGAAGCTGGCCCGGGTACGGGAGTCGATGCTGGCCCTGACCAAGGGGTGGGACCGCGAGCAGATCCGGGAGATCGTACGCGAGGCGCTGGAGGAGACGGTCGAGCCCATCATCTACGCCGAGGCCCTCGACCTCATCGAGGCCCACCGGGCCGCCGGCCACAAGGTCTACCTGGTGTCGGCGTCACCCGAGGAGATCGTCGAGCCCCTGGCCGAGCACCTCGGCGTGGACGGGTGCATCGCCACCCGGGCGGTCGTCGACGACCAGGGCCGCTACGCCGGGGAGATGGAGTTCTACGCCTACGGTCCGTTCAAGGCCGAGGCCATGCGCGCCCTGGCCGAGCGGGAGGGACTCGACCTCGCCGCGTCCTCGGCGTACTCGGACTCCTACACCGACCTCCCGATGCTCGAGGCGGTCGGCCACCCGGTCGCCGTCAACCCCGACCGGGTCCTGGCCAAGGTGGCCAAGGAGCGCGAGTGGGAGGTCATGCAGTTCACCAAGCCGGTCCGCCTACGCGACCGGGTCAGCGTGCCCAGCCTGTCGGCGACCGCCGCGGCGGCCGGCGTGACGGCGGCGGCCACCGCCGGCGCCCTCCTGGCGTGGCGCCTGATGCGCCGGGTGCCCCCAGCCGTCTGAGGCCACAGGTACTGAAGGCCGACGAAGGGGACGGCGTGGCGCACCGCACCCGGACCTGGCGGTTTCAAAGCATCGCCCCGGACGCATCCGGACCGGCACACGCCGTGGTAGCGGGCGCGCCAGGACGAGTTGGAGGTCGTCGGGGCAGGAGCTACCCACCGAGGACGCCCGGCGATCGGCTCCCCCGCTCACCGGGGGCGGGCCGGGGTCCGCTCAGGCGGAACGGAGCCGCTGAGCGGCCACGGCACCGAGGGCGATGATGACGATGAGGATCACGAGCTTCTTCATGGTGGCGATCTTACCCACTCGGTGGGTGTGACGTCCCGAGGACCCCGGGGCACCCCGCCGGGGGGTTCCGTCCGGTCCGCTCCGGCGCTCAGACGGTGAGGAGGTCGCGTGCGCCGGTGTCCGAGGACGGATGGCGCAGCTTCGACATGGCCCTCGCCTCGATCTGGCGGATCCGCTCCCGGGTCAGGTTGAAGTGCTCACCGACCTCTTCGAGCGTGCGGGGCTCGCCGCGGTCGAGGCCGAAGCGGAGCCGGAGGATCTCGCGCTCCCGCTCGTCGAGCGGCGACAGCAGGCGGCCGATCTCCTCGGGCAGCAGCGAGACGGCGGCGACCTCGAAGGGCGACTCGGCGGAGCGGTCCTCGACGACGTCGCCGAGCTCGGCGTCCCCGTCCTCGCGGAGGGGCTCGGACAGCGAGAGGGGCTCGGCCCGGAAGCGGAGCGCCTCCACCAGCTTGTCCTCGGGCATCTCCACTTCGGCGCCGAGCTCGGCCAGCGTGGCCGGCCGGCCGTACTTGAGCTCCAGGCGGGCCTGGGCCTTCTGCACGCGGGCCAGCGTGTCGCCGGCATGTACCGGGAGCCGGATCGTGCGGCCGGTGTTGGCGATACCCCGGGTGATGGCCTGGCGGATCCACCACGTGGCGTAGGTCGAGAACTTGAAGCCCTTGCGCCAGTCGAACTTCTCGACGGCGTGCATCAGTCCGAGGTTGCCCTCCTGGATCAGGTCCAGCAGCGGCAGGCCGGATGCCTGGTACTTCTTGGCGATGGAGACGACCAGGCGGAGGTTGGACTGCACGAAGGTCTGCTGGGCGGCCTCGCCCTGGAGCACCGTGCGGCGCATCTCGCGCTTCTTGGCCGGGGTGAGGCCCTTGGGCGACGCCTGCATCTGCGCATCGGCCTCACGGCCGGCCTCGATGGCCTGCGCCAGCCGGACCTCGTCATCCTTGGTGAGCAGCGGGTACTGGCCGATGTCGGTCAGATACAGCCGGACCAGGTCCTCGTCGTCTCGCTCGAGCCGCTCCTTTGCCAACGTCACCAGGTCCTTCGGTTTCCCACCTGCGTGGGGGACGCTCCGCCCGCCGCAGCGCGACCCGGAGAGTGCGGGTGCTACGGCGGTGGGTGAGCGAATTCGGGCGCAACGATCGCTGCAGGACAAAGTTTACCGGACGCGTCAAGCCCCCCGAACGCTTCCCCGGTCGTCCACGGCGCGGAAGCGGGCCGCACCGCACCGGGTGGCGTCAGTCGGTGGACACCCAGCTCGGCAGGTCGACGAGGCCGGAATGGGCTCCGGCCCCCACCGCCACCGACTCGAGGTGTTCCTGGAACTCGTAGACGGCGGCCACGTCGTGGGGTCGGTTCACCAGCCGTTGGACGAGGCGCTCACCGGCCATCCAGTCCTCCACCCCGTCCCGCAGGACCAGGCGCAGCGCCCGGGCCAACGGTGCGTCGGCCACCGGCGCCACCACCCGGAGGTGCCGGGTGTACGAGGTGACCAGCCGGGGCAGGACCACGCGGTAGAGGCCGGCCAACCGGGGCAGCGCCCCCGGTCGCGGGGCACGCACACGGTCGGCGGGCGGCCAGGTCGAACCGGGTCCCTCGAGGGGCACCTCGATGCCGTCGAGCGCGGCGAACAGCGCCGCGGAGGCCGGTGACGGGCGGGTCAGCGCATCCGGGTCGACACCGGCCCGGACCGGCAGGCGGTCGGCGAACAGCTCGGCGTGCCAGGCATGGCGCATGCTCTGGGCGTCGAGGTGGACCTGGACGCCGGCGACCGGCATGTCGGAGACCCAGGCGCCGAGCAGGGCGAAGAGGGTCGTCTCGATCCAGCGGTACTCGCCCACCAGGGCCGCGGTCACATCCCACGGGAGCGAGGCCCCGGGCACCGCGCCCATCCCGACGACGGCGCCGCCGAGCAGGGGTTCGGCCACGGGGTCGATGTCGGGCTCAGGCAACGGTTGCCGTCCCGTCCGGGGTGGCGGGGGTACCCGCCCCGACGACGTCCGACCCGCCCGGGGGCGTGGGTGGGGCCGGGGGCGGGGGCGTGGGTGGGGCCGGGGGCGTGAGCCGGGACGGGGTAGCGGCCGCCACCGAGCGGTAGTGGTTGGTGATCGGCATCCGACGATCCTTGCCGAAGGCCTTCCCCGATATCCGGACCCCGGGCGGCATCTGGCGGCGCTTGTACTCCGCCCGGTCGACGAGTCCCACCACACGGGCCACGGCGGCCGGGTCGAACCCCTCGGCGACGAGGTCGTCAGCCGAGCGGTCGCCCTCCACGTAGCCGGCCATGACGGGGTCGAGGACCTCGTAGGGCGGTAGCGATTCGTCGTCCCGCTGGTCGGGACGCAGCTCCGCCGACGGCGCCTTGGTGAGGACCGCCTCGGGGATCACCTCGAACCCGGCCCGGGCGTTGCAGTAACGGCACAGTTCGTAGACCAGGGTCTTGGAGACGTCCTTGATGACGGCGAACCCGCCGGCCGAGTCGCCGTACAAGGTCGAGTACCCGGTGGCCATCTCACTCTTGTTCCCGGTGGTGAGCACGATCCAGCCCCGGGCGTTGGACAGCGCCATCAGCAGTACACCCCGGATCCGGCTCTGGAGGTTCTCGTCGGTGAGGCCGACGGGTTCACCGCCCAGCAAGGGGGTGAGGGTGTCGGCCAGGGCCCGGTGGGCCGCCTCGATCGGGGCACTGGCCAGGTCGATGCCCAGGTTGGCCGCCAGGGCGTCGGCATCGGACACGGACCCCTCGCTCGAGTAGCGGGACGGCATGGCCACGCCGTGGACGTGGTCGCTCCCCACCGCATCGGCGGCCACGACGGCCACCAGGGACGAGTCGATCCCGCCCGACAGTCCGACGACCGCGTCGGTGAAGCCGTTCTTGGCCAGGTAGTCACGGGTCCCGAGGACCAGCGCCCCGTAGACCTCGGCCACCGGGTCCAGCACCTCGGCCACCGGTCGGAGGACCGCGCCGTCCGGGGCCCGCGTGGACGACGTGACCGGCACCGGTGCCGGTCCGCCCGCACGGGGGTCGGATCGCACGTCGAGGTCGCACACCAGGACTTCTTCGGCGAACTGCCGGGCCGAGGCCACCACGGAGCCGTCGTGGTCCACCACCACCGACGCCCCGTCGAAGACCAGCTCGTCCTGGCCTCCGATCTGGTTGACGTACACGGCGGCGCAACCCGTCTCCTCGACGCGCTCGGCGAGCACCGCCAGGCGCTCCTCCCTCCGGCCCCGGGAGTAGGGCGAGGCGTTGAGGTTCACGAGCAGCCGGGCCCCGGCGGCCGCCTGGTCGGCCATGGGTCCACCGGGGAACCACATGTCCTCGCAGATGGTCATCCCGGTCGGCACCCCCGCCACCTCGAAGAGGGCGGCCGGACCGGAGCCGGGGACGAACCAGCGCTGCTCGTCGAAGACCCCGTAGTTGGGCAGCATCCGCTTGACGTAGCGCCCGAGGACCTCGCCCTCGCGGCACAGGGCCGCCGCATTGTGCAGGGAGCCGTCCGGCGCCCGGTCGACGTAGCCGACCACCGCCGCGCAGGGACCGGTGGCCTCGACGACCGTGGCGAACGCCGCCAGGTTGTCGGTCACGAACGCCGGACGACCGAGCAGGTCCTCGGGCGGGTACCCGGTCACCGTGAGCTCGGGGAACACGGCCAGGTCCGCCCCCGCGTCCTCCGCCCGGGACAGCGCGGCCAGCGTGCGTTCCACGTTGCCGGCCAGATCGCCCACGACCGTATTGATCTGGCACGCGGCCAGCCGGATGCGGGGCATCCTCCCAGACTACCGGGAGCCCCGGACGACTCCCGGCGCCGCGTCAGGCCTCCCGGTTGCGGCGCCGCCCGGCGGCCGGGCTCCTGGTCCCCGTGGAGCGTCGCCGGCTTTTCCCTGCTGAGACCGGACGGCGGGCAGTTAACGCTGCGTTCACAATCGGGTAACGGCGGGGAAACGCCTCCCTGCGATAGTCGGAGGCGTCCTGGGGAGGCAGGCCCCTGCCGGAGCCCCGATGGGGGCACGGTGGTACGTTCCGCCACAGGGCTCTCGAGCAGTAGATCACCGAGCAATAGAGGAGTGCACGTGCCGTATCAAGCTGAGTACATCTGGATCGACGGGACCGAACCGTCCCCGCTCCTGCGGAGCAAGACACGGATTGTGGAGGACGGGAAGGAGCCCGGCATCTGGGGCTTCGACGGTTCGAGCACCAACCAGGCCATGGGCCACGACTCGGACTGCGTGCTGCGGCCCGTCTTCACCTGTCCGGACCCCCTGCGGCGCCCCGGCGACATGCTCGTCATGTGCGAGGTCGAGCTCACCGACTACTCGCCCCACCCGACGAACACCCGGGCCAAGCTGCGGGCCCAGGTCGACCAGTACGCCGACCAGGAGCCGATGTTCGGCATCGAGCAGGAGTACACGTTCATGAAGGACGGTCGCCCACTGGGCTGGCCGGTCAGCGGCTACCCCGCCCCCCAGGGTCCGTACTACTGCGGCGTGGGCGGCGACAAGATGCCCGGACGGGACATCGTCGAGCTCCACACGGCGGCCTGCATCGACGCCGGACTCGGCATCGAGGGCACCAACGCCGAGGTCATGATGGGCCAGTGGGAGTTCCAGGTGGGTGTGCTGTCCCCCCTCGACGTCTCCGACCAGCTGTGGGTGGCCCGCTGGCTGCTGTTCCGGATCGCCGAGGACTTCGGGGTCTACGCCACGCTCGAGCCCAAGCCCATCCTGGGTGACTGGAACGGTGCCGGTGCGCACACCAACTTCTCCACCAAGGCCATGCGCGAGGACGGCGGCTGGGACGCCATCATCGCCGGTTGCGAGGCGATCGGGAAGCGGGTCGACGAGCACATCGCCGTCTACGGCGAAGGCATCGCCAGCCGCCTGACCGGCGCCCACGAGACCGCCCACTACACCAAGTTCAGCTACGGGACCTCGGACCGTGGCGCCTCCATCCGCATCCCGTGGAAGGTGGCCGTGGACAAGAAGGGCTGGCTCGAGGACCGTCGTCCCAACGCCAACATGGACCCCTACGAGGTCACCGCCGTCATGGTCGAGACCGTCTGCGGCGACGCTGCCGGGAAGTGACGCAGGGCGGGCCCATGCGGCCCGCCGCCGACTCGGACGTCCACAGAGCCGGGCCTCTCGGGGTCCGGCTCTGTGCGCTCCGGACGGCCCCCGTCGACCTATCCGCCCACCCTCTGCGACAATGAGGGGATCGAACCACGTGATCCCACGCAACGCGCCGCGCCCCCGGAGGTGCAGGACCCCATGAGGAGCCAAGAGGAGTACGTCCTCCGGACGGTGGAGGAACGCGGCATCCGCTTCGTCCAGCTCTGGTTCACCGACGTCCTCGGCACGCCGAAGACGTTCTCGATCACCCCGGCCGAGTTGGAGAACGCCCTCGACGAGGGCATGACCTTCGACGGCTCGGCCATCGACGGATTCAGCCGGGTCCAGGAGAGCGACGTGCTCGCCCGACCCGACGCCAACACCTTCCAGCTCCTGCCCTGGCACGGCCAGGGCCACGGCCTGGGAGATTTCCGCGGCTCCGGGAGCGACACCCAGGTGGCCCGGGTCTTCTGCGACATCGTGGACCTCGACGGCTCGCCGTTCCAGGGCGACCCCCGCCACGTACTCAAGCGGACCCTCGAGCGGGCACGGGCCCGGGGCTTCACGTATTACGCGGCCCCCGAGATCGAGTTCTTCTACTTCGCCGACAGCGACCCTGCCCATCCCCCGGTCACCCTCGACACCGGCTCGTACTTCGAGCTGACGGTGGCCGACCGGGCCAGTGACATCCGCCAGCGCACCGTGCTCACCCTGGAGGAGATGGGGATCCCGGTGGAGCACGCCCAGCACGAGGACTCCCCCAGCCAGCACGAGATCGACCTCCGCTACACCGACGCCCTGACCATGGCCGACACGGTGATGACCGTGCGCCTCGTGGTCAAGGAGATGGCCCGCCAGCAGGGCGTCTTCGCCAGCTTCATGCCCAAGCCGCTCGCCGGCGTCCAGGGCTCGGGCATGCACACCCACATGTCCCTGTTCCGGGGCGACGAGAACGCCTTCGTCGACCTCGACCGGCCGGGCGGACTGTCCGAGGTGGCCGAGGGCTTCATCGCCGGGCTGCTGCGCCACGCCGGCGAGATCACGGCCATCACCAACCAGTGGGTCAACTCCTACAAGCGCCTGGTCTCCGGCTACGAGGCCCCCATCCACGTCTCCTGGGCCCGCAACAACCGCTCGGCCCTGGTGCGGGTCCCCGTCGTGAAGCCCGGCAAGACCGACTCCACCCGCATCGAGTACCGGTCGCCCGACAGCGCCTGCAACCCGTACCTGGCGTTCGCCGTCATCCTGGCCGCCGGACTGCGCGGCATCGATGAGGGCTACGAGCTGCCTCCGGAGGCCGACGCCAACCTGTTCGCCCTCAGCCCCGAGGAGCTCGATGCCAAGGGCATCCTCCACCTGCCGGGGAGCCTCCACGAGGCCCTCACCCTGATGGAGTCCTCGGAACTGCTCCTCGAGACGCTCGGCGACCACGTCTTCGAATGGTTCATCCGCAACAAGCGGGCAGAGTGGGCCGGCTACAAGGCCCACGTCACCCAGTTCGAGCTGGACCGGTATCTGCCGCTGCTCTAGCGCCCGAGCCACCGTGTCCGCGGGACGCGGACACTGCATGCACCAGCCCAGTACACGACCGCAGAGAGGGGGAGCACCGTCATGGAACCACTGCTGTGCTTTCCCCTGAAGCCCCCCGGCTCGGTGACCGCCGTCCTCGAGCGGGCCGGTTACCCCTGGTGCGGCGTCGACCGGGCCGAAGCCGTGGACGCCGACGAGCCGGAGGACGGGTGGTCGGGCGCCGTCATCTGCAGCGGCTCGGACCCGACCGCCGCCTTCGCCCTGTGCCGCTTCCTGCGCACCCGTGAGGTGCCGCTGGCGCCGGTGCTCGTCGTGGTCCCGGTCGCGCAGCTCGGCGAGCTCGAGCTCCGCGAGGACCTCTTCGACGACCTGTGTCTGGAGCCGGTCAACGCCGACGAACTGGCCGCCCGGCTCGCCCATCTGTTCTGGCGGACCGGTCGGGGCCTGCGTCCCGACCTCCTGGAGCACGGTCCGCTGGTCCTGAACCTCGAGACCTACCAGGCCGCGGTGGCCGGCCGGGTCCTCGACCTCACCTACATGGAGTACGAGCTGCTGCGGTTCCTGGCGGCACGCCCGGGCAAGGTGTTCACCCGCGAGACCCTGCTCAGCCGGGTCTGGGGCTACGAGTACTACGGCGGTGCCCGCACCGTCGACGTGCACGTCCGGCGGCTGCGGGCCAAGCTGGGCGAGGAGCACGCCCATCTCATCCAGACCGTACGGTCGGTCGGCTACCGCTTCGGCCAGACCAGCTGGACGCCCTGACGACGGTCCGTCCGACGGCGTGACCCCCGGGGCGGGCCACCTCAGCCCGGGTCGGCCACGGCCCACAGCTCGATCTCGACGGCGGCCCCCATCGGGAGCGCCGACACCGCGACCATCGACCGGGCCGGTCGGTGGTCGCCGAAGGCGGCCACGTAGGCCACGTTGACCACGGGGAAGTCCGCCGGGTCGGTGGCGAAGACCGTCGTCTTGGCGACATCGGCCAGGGTGGCACCCTCGCCGGCCAGCAGGGCGGTGGCGTTCTCCACGGCCCGGGTCAACTGGGGGCCGGGGCCCCCTGCGACCAACACCGGTGTGCCGTCCGCACCGGGAGCGAGTCCCAGTTGGCCGGAGCAGATGAGCCACGACCCGGCACGGACGATCGGGGTGTAGGGACCGACGGGCGTACTCATGGGTGGCTCCTGGTCTTGTGTTGGTCCTGCTCCCGGACAGATCGGGGGCCTGGGTGGGTCGGAGGATGCGGTGCCGAGCCTACGCGGACCGGCCCCGCGGGTGCCTCACCGGCGTCCGGCGCCGGTCCGGTCGGCCGGCCACGCCGGCGGCAGCCCGTCGGCCAACCAGCGGGCGGCGGCCACCGCGGCGAAGACGGCGTCGGACCCGTTGACCGGCGCCTGCGGCCCGGCGCCCACCCCGTCCTCGACGGTGTGGACCGTCACCGGCGGCATGGCCCGCGCCTGGAGGATGCCGAACGAGCGGACCGTCAGGTCCTGGACCCGGCCGTCCTCACCCACGGCGATCCCCTCCGATGTCACCCATCCGAGTGCCTGGTGTGCGGCGCCGATGGTGTAGGAGCGCAGTACCACCGCGTCGAGCACGGGGCCCGCCGACACCTCGATGTCGAGGGCACCGTCGCGGGCGCAGCGCACGACGGCCCGTCCGCCACCGGGTGCCGTCACGGTGACCGGGACGTCCACCGTTCCGCCGTCGACCGGTGTGCCGTCCGCCGGGGCCAGTCCCACCGCCGCGGCCAGCACGGCGGCCTCGGCCCAGACGGCGGCGCGGAGGTCGAACGAGACGGCCGGCCCGTCGATCACCATCTGCTCGAGCCGGAGGCCGGGGGCCACGGCGGCCACCGCGGCGGCCACCGCATCCCACTCCCCACCGGTCACGGCGGCACCGGACACCCCCACCCGGAGGACGCCGGTCCCGTCGGCGGCGATCCCTCCGGCGACCGGGGGACGCTTCGGCCCGCGGCGCACGACGTCCTCCCGCGACCACAGGACCCGCACCGCCCGGCCGTGCTCGTCGGCCAGGCGCCGGGCGTCCGCGGCCACCGGCGAGTGCAGCTTGCCCCCGAACGACCCGCCGTTCCCGTAGGGGGAGGCGGGTTCGCCCCCGGGACGGCACCACGAGGCGTCGGGCTCCACGTAGGCCGGCTCCACCCAGGTGGTGGCGAGGGTCAGGGCCCAGTCACCCTCGGGGATCGCCACCGGATGGACGAGGGGGACCGTGGTGCTCCGGCCCTGGACCTTCCCGGACGCCGCACGGGCCTCCGCCAGCGACCCGGCCACTGCATACCCGCCGTCGGCGCCGACCACGGCCACCAGCGCGTCGGCGGGGCACCCGTCGTCGGCGAACCCGGCGTCGCCCAGCACCACGTCCGGGCCCACCCGCTGAGGCACACCGCCCTCGAGGGCGGCGCGCGCCGCTGCGCCGTCGAGATCGCGGGGAGCCTCCGGCCGTCCGGACCCCGGCGCACCGTCGAGCGCACCGTGGGCGGCCTCCCGGATGGTCTGCCATCCGGTGCACCGGCACAGGTGGGCCAGCAGTGACCGGTCGATCTGGTCGTCGGAGACGGGACCGTCGAGGGCGGCGAGGCGTAGGACGATCCCCGGGGTGCAGAATCCGCACTGACTGCCACCACTCGCCACCAGGGCGTCCGACCAGGCGTGGCGGTCAGCGTCGGAGAGGCCTTCCAGGGTGGTGACTCCCCGGCCGTCCAGCCGGCGGACGGGGGTGACGCACGCCACGCGGGGGGAACCGTCCACCCAGACCGTGCAGCATCCGCACTGGCCCTGGGGGCTGCAGCCGTCCTTCAGCGATCGCAGCCCCAACTGCTCGCGCAGGACGTCGAGGAGCGTGGATCCGTCATCGGCGACCTCGACGTCGGCGCCGTTGACACGCAGCTGGATCAGGGGATCAGCTGAACGAGGAACCGCACCCGCACGTGCGGGAGGCGTTCGGGTTCGTCACGTGGAACCCGGCGCCCTGGAGTCCGTCGCTGTAGTCGAGGGTCGAGCCCTTGAGCAGGTCGGCGCTGGTCTCGTCCACGACCACCTTGACCGTGCCGAACTCGCGCACCACGTCGTCGTCGGCCACGTCGGCGTCGAAGAACATCTCGTAGCTGAAGCCGGAGCAGCCACCCGGACGGACGGCGACACGCAGGGCCAGGTCCTGGGTGTCCTCCTCGGCGAGCAGCTCGGCGACCTTGGCCGCGGCGACGTCGGTGAGCGTCACGGGATTGGGCTTCTTGCCGATGGTGACGTTCTGCATGGTCGTGCTCATCGCAGCTCCTCAGTGGTTCGTGGTCACGGGGCGGTGCCCGATCGAGATCCTGCCGACGGGTACCCGGGGTCCGGGCACCGGGGTGCCGGCACGCACAATCGTACCCGCGACGCCCGGCGCGCGGTACACGCTGCGGCCGATCACAACAGGGTCCGGTGGACGGGGTCTCTCCCCGAGGTCGACAGGTCCGCGCAACGCGGGGCCGGCCAACCCGACGCGGATCGATCCGACACCGGGTGCGACCCTGCGTGACGGCGGCTGACGCTCCGGCCGCACCGCAACGGGCCACCACTACAATTGACCCCGTGAACAGGACCGATCGCGGCGCCGACAACGGCCTCCCCCCCACCGAGGACGAGGTCCGTGCCGTACTGCGCAGGGTCGTCGACCCCGAACTGGGCGCCGACATCGTCGAGCTCGGCATGGTCACCAGGGTCCGCGTGGACGGACCCGACGTCGAGGTCGAGGTCGCCCTCACCATCGCCGGATGCCCGCTGCGGGCCCAGATCCAGCGTGACGTCGACCTCCACGTCGGGGCGCTGGACGGCGTGGGGACCGTCACCGTCACCACCGGCGTCATGGGTCCCGAGCAGAAGCAGGCCGTGATGGCCCGGGCCCGGCTGCTCGCCCGCGAGGACCCGCCGACCACCTCGGTCCCGGACTCGGCCCGGGTGGTGGCCATCGCCTCGGGCAAGGGCGGTGTCGGCAAGAGCTCGGTCACCGTCAACCTGGCCGTGGCCCTGGCCCGACGGGGTCTCACCGTCGGGGTGCTCGATGCGGACATCTGGGGATTCAGCGTGCCCCGCCTCCTCGGGATGCAGGGCGAGGTCGAGGCCCGCGACAAGAAGATGGTCCCCCTCGAGCGCACCGTCGGCACCGGCACGCTGCGCGTGCTGTCCATGGGCTTCCTGGCCGACGAGGAGAACGCCATCATGTGGCGGGGGCTGATCCTCAACCGGGCCGTCCAGCAGTTCCTCGAGGACGTCCACTGGGGCGATCTCGACTTCCTCCTGATCGACATGCCTCCCGGCACCGGCGACATCCAGATGGGACTCGCCCGCATGATGCCCCGCACCGAGGTCCTGGTGGTGACCACGCCTCCAGTGGCGGCCCAGAAGGTCGCGGCCCGCACCGCGGACATGGCCCGCAAGGGCTACCTGCGGGTGACCGGCGTGATCGAGAACATGAGCGACTTCACGTGCGAGCACGGGACGTCCTACGCCCTCTTCGGGTCCGGTGGTGGTGCCCGACTGGCGGCCGACGTGGGCGTGCCGCTCCTCGGCCAGGTGCCGCTGCACCCGTCGGTGGCGGCGGGCGGCGATGCCGGGGTGCCGGTGGCGCTCGACGACGACCAGCCCCTTGCCGCCGAATTCGCCCGCATCGCCGACGCCCTCGTCGCCCATCCGCCGCCGGTGGTGTCGATGGACGGGTGCAGCGCCCGCATGCTCGACCGGGTCGAGGCGGCCGTGGCCGCCGGCGAGCTCTCCCAGGCCTAACCGCGGTCGGTCCCCGGGGCCCGCACGACCTTGGGTCCCCAGAGCGCCTTGGCCGCCGCCTCCAGGTCCGGCGAGACCGGTTCGGTCGACTCCAGGCGCTCCTGCAGCGCCTCCTCGTAGCCGTCGTCCCCCGGCCTCAGCACCAGGATCTGTCCGCCCTCCATCAACACGATGGGCAGGATGGCCGGCACGTCGGTGACCGTCCGGGCCCAGGACATCACCGAGGCCGTCGAGTCGTGGACCGCCAGCTTCTCCAGGTTGGCGATGGTCGGTGGGAGCAGCTCGATCTCCCCGGCCGCGAACCGCGCCAGCGCCTCAGCCGGTCGCACCCAGATCGTGGCGATCGTCTCCCCCTCGTCGTGGTGGGCCACCTGCCCCGGCGGGGCGGCCGTCACGAAGAAGCGGGTGTCGAACCGTTTCGGGGCCAGCTCGGGGGTGATCCAGTGGCTCACGTAGTGGACGGTGTCGGCGGCGAGCACGAGGGACTCGGCACGGCACACCTCGAGCAGCCCGGCCCGTCCCTCGTTGATCTCGAGGCGGTGGGCCTCGAACCGGGCCCGCTCGGCGGGGTCGCTGGTATCGAGCAGCTGCGTCCCGTCGGCGGCGTCCCGGGGTTGAGCGAGCAGCACCCCGGCCTCCTCGAAGCACTCCCGCAGGGCCGCCACCCAGAAGGCCAGACCCCCCGAGTCGATGCCCAGGAACTCACTCGCCCGGGCATCGGACAGTCCGCGGCAGAGTTCCTCGGCGGCCTCACCCCGGTCGGCGGGATCGACCGACCCCCCCGGAAAGACGTAGGCGCCGGCCACGAACTCGCTCGCCAGGTTCCGGCGCAGCATGCACACCTCGACACCCGGTCCCGACTCGTCGTCCCGGGCGTCCCGGGCGTCCCGGACCAGCATCACCGTCGCGGCGTCACGCAGGGGTACGGCCATGACTGCACGCTACCCCGGGCCCTCCCGTCGGGTCCGACGTCCGGCCGGCACCCTCGACGACGCCCGTGCGGTTCGCCTAGACGGGGACGGGTGAACCGGTACCCGGACCACGGTCCGGTCCCTGACGGGCATCGACCAGGGCGCTGATGACCAGTTCGCCGAAGACCTCCGGATCGGCGATCAACCAGGCGTGGGAGCCCTCGACCACGACACCCTCGACCCCGGCGGCGCGACGCAGCTCGTCGAAGGCCGACCGGGGGACGAGCCCGTCCCGGTCGGACCAGACCACCGAGACCGGGACCCCCCGGGCCGCGATGTCGCGGACCTCGGCGACGAGGTCCGCCCGGCGGATGAACTCGCCGGTGCGGACCATGCCCAACGGATTGCCGACCAGGTTCGGGATGAAGTCGCCCAGCAGGGTCGGCAGGAGCCGCATCGTGCGCGGTGACTGCAGGAGGTCGCCCCCGAAATGGCGGCCCCAGTCCCAGAAGGGCCGCTGGACCATGGTCCGGACCTCGTTCGGGAACAGGGCCCACGTCGGACTGCCGATGGCGTTGGCCAGCAGCAATGAGCCGACACGGTCGGGCCGGTGGTGCACGAAGGCCGTCGAGATGCCGCCGCCCATCGAGTGGCCGGCCACCAGGGCCAGATCGCCGATGCCCGCGGCGTCGAGGAAGCGGCCCACCCAGGCGCCGTAGCCGGCGAAGGTCCGCTCCTCGGGCGGCAGCTCGGGGGTCCGACCGAAGCCCGGAAGGTTCGGCGCCACCACCCGGCAGCCGGCAGCGGCCATGGCGCATACCGGTCGGACGTAGGCGTTGGGGCGCAGGCCCCAACCGTGGCAGAAGAGTGCCGGCGGTCCCGAACCGACGACCCCGTAGCGGACACGGTGGTCGTCGACCGTGACCTCGTCCCAGGACACCGGACGCGAGGTCCGTCCGGCGGCGGAAGCCCGGGGCCCGTCTCCATCGGGACCCTCGTGCGGACCCCGGCGCCCGGGCCCCACCGGTGCCGATGCGTCAACTGACATCCACCCACTGTAGGCAGCGGGGGCAGGCGCCCCGGCCGACGGCCGGACCGCCCCCGGGAGGACCGATCCCCTGCGCACGGCGGGACACGTTACGCTCCATCGGACGTTCGCACGAAGCGAGGACCGCGGAACCATGGCTGACAAGCAGCAGAAAACCGTCACCGGCGGCAACAAGCCGAAGCCGGCCGACAACGCCGGGCCGAGCGCCAAGGACAAGAGCCGGGCCGCCAGCCGGCCGGTGGCCACCAAGAGCGCCGGCGGCGCGAAGGGTGGCGGTGGTGGCAAGGGAGGCAACACGCCCAGGCCGGGCAAGGGTGGAGCCGCAGCGGCCCGTCCCTCCGCGTCCCGCAACGGCGCCTACCTGGCCTGGGGCGCCGTCGCCCTGGTGGTCGTCATCATCGCCGCGCTCTTCATCGTCAACGCCACCAAGAGCTCGACCCAGAACACGTCCTACACGCCGGTCACCCCGGCACCCGCCCAGGTCGTGCAGGACGTGACCACCATCCCCCTCGCCACCTGGAACAAGGTCGGCGTCTCGTCGCAGTTCCCGGTGTCCAAGCCGACGATCCTGTCGGCTCAGCCGGCCATGACCATCGGCGGCAAGAGCCCGGCGATGCTCTACTACGGGGCCGAGTACTGCCCCTACTGCGCGGCCGAACGGTGGGCCATGACCGCCGCCCTGGCCCGGTTCGGCACCTGGAGCAACCTCCAGATCACGGCGTCCTCCCACACCGACGTGGACCCGATCACCCACACCTTCAGCTACCACGGCGCCACGTTCGACAGCCCGTACCTCACCTTCAAGGGGATCGAGGCCTGCACCAACGTGCCGAGCACCACGGCGACCGGGTGCAGCGGGTACACCACCCTCCAGTCCCCGACCACGGAGGAGGCCCAGAACCTGGCCAAGTACAGCTCGTCGAAATTCCTGCCCAACGGGAGCACGACGGGCGGGATCTCGTTCCCGTTCGTCAACATCAACAACCTGGCGCTGTTCTCCGGGGCCAGCTACGACCCGCAGATCCTGGCCGGGCAGTCGTGGACCGACATCTCGGGCGCACTGTCCGATCCGACCAACCCGGCGACCCAGGCGATCCTGACCACCGGCAACTACATGTCCGCGGCCATCTGCAACGCCACCAAGGGACAGCCGGGCAGTGTGTGCACCAGTTCGGGTGTCCAGGCGGCCGCCAAGGCCCTCGGCATCTCGGCGAGCTGAGCCGGGCACCCGCGCGCCGATGCCCGCCCTCCGGTGGCAGCCGATCGCCTCACTCCTGCTGAGCATCTACGGTCTCGGCGCGTCGATCTACCTCACCATCACCCACTTCCAGCCGAAGGCCCTGGCCTGCGTGTCCAACGCCACGTTCAACTGCGAGAAGGTGACCCAGAGCCCGCAGTCGGAGATCTTCGGGATCCCCGTCGCCTTCCTCGGCCTCTTCTTCTTCGTGCCGATGATCCTGCTGTGCCTCCCGGTCGCCTGGCGGGCGGCCGACCGCCGCGTCCACCTGGCGCGGCTCGCCCTGTCGGTGACCGGCGTCGGCATGATCATCTACCTGATCTCCGCCGAACTCTTCATCATCAAGGCGATCTGCATCTGGTGCTCGAGCGTCCACGTGGCCACCCTGCTGCTCTTCATCATCATCGCCACCGCCTCGCCGATCGTGCTCGCCCCCGACTACGAGGCGACCGACGGGTCGCCGGCCGTCAGTGTCGAAACCTGAGCGTGCACCCGGCTGCGTCGACCGCTGACCGGGGGTCGACCGGTGGATGAGGACCTCCCGGAACCGTCGGAACCGGACGCGGGCGGACGACCGCCCAGTCGGCCCACCCGACTGGCCTGGGGAGCGGTCATCGCCATCCTGCTCGGGGTGGTGGGCCTGGTCGCCTACGCGCTGACCCACGAGTCGTCGCCCACCGCCCCGGTCACGCCCGCCGTCACCTCGCCATCCGTCCTGGCCACGCTGTCCACCGTCCCGGCGTCCACGTTCGACGCGGTAGGGGTGAGCGCGCGGGGCACGACCTTGACCGCGCCCCGCGTCGTCTCCGACCCGTCACCACCGGTCGCCGGCGGCCGACCGGACGTCCTGTTCGTGGGGGCGGAGTTCTGTCCCTTCTGCGCGGCGGAGCGCTGGCCCCTCGTCGTGGCCCTGGCCCGCTTCGGGACGTTCACCCAACTCCACGACACCTCCTCGTCGGGGCAGGCGGTGTTCGCCAACACCCCGACCTTCACGTTCGACAAGGTCGGCTACTCGAGCCGGTACGTCACCCTCACGGGCGTCGAGCTCTTCTCCGACACCACCGGTCCCGACGGGACCTTCACCCGGCTGGCCCGGCTCACCCCGGCCCAGGCCGCGCTGGTGGCCCGGTACGCACCGCCGGGGGAGAAGGGCGCGATGGTCCAGTCGCCCTTCGTCGACGTGGCCGGACGACTGATCGTGGTCACCTCCGGCTTCAGCCCCGCCCTGCTCGCCGGTCAGTCCCAGGCCCAGATCGCCAACGAGATCGCGGCACCCGCCGTGACCACCACTGCGGCCGACGGGAGCCCGGCACCACCCACGGGACAGGCGGTCGTCGCCGTCGCCAACGAGCTGTCCGCGGGTATCTGCGCTGCCACCGGCCAGTCGCCCGCAGTCGTCTGCCGGTCCAGGGGGGTGCGCACGGCCGATGCCGCGCTCGGACTCACCGTGCCGACACCGGGCGCCGGGGGCTGACCCTCCGGTCGCGACGCCCGCTGGACCTCGGCCGGCGGGTGCCCGACCGACCGGTGCTCAGCCGACGCGCCGCTCCGCGTACTGGCGCCGCTCCATCTCGTTCAGGCCACCCCAGATCCCGTGGGGCTCACGGATGCGGACGGCGTACTCGAGGCACTCCACCCGGACCGAGCAGGTGGTACAGATGGCCTTCGCGCGCTCCTCGCGCTGCAGCTTCTCCTCCTTGCGCTCCGCATGGGCCGGTGGGAAGAAAATTTCCGCCTGGGGCCCACGGCACGCCGCTCTGAGCTGCCATGAATCCTTCAACTGCTCCACTGACCGATTCCCCCTTCGGTACGACCTGTCGATGTGGAACGTAGTCCCCGCACCCAGGGGAAACAAGGGGTTGCACCAGGTTCGACGACAAATTCCGCCCCTTTCGCGCCGTGCGTGGCGATCGCGAGGCGCAAGCGCCCCGAACCGGGAGGTCGCAGGCACCGGAGACGGTGCCGCGGGGCCGGACACTACGCTCGGGACGTCATGGACATCCGCTCCTTCTGCAGCCAGAGCCGGGTCGTGATCGTGGCCGGCAAGGGCGGGGTCGGCAAGACCACCATGGTCGCCGCCCTGGCCCACCTGGCCGCCGGGGCCGGGCTGTCCGTGCTGGTCATCGAGCTGGAGGGCCGGTCGGGCGTGGCCGACGCCTTCGGCGGCTCGGGCGACCTCGGCTACGCCGGCGAGGTGCTGCACGCGGCCGGGGCGACCGACCGGGGCGACGGACCCCTCGACGAGCGGGCGCCCATCCCGCCGGGAGTCGTCCACGCCCGGACGATCACCCCTGACGACGCACTGCTGGAGTACCTGGACGACCACGGGATGCGGCGCTTCTCCAAGCGTCTCCTGTCCTCGGGGGTCATCGACATCGTGGCCGGGGCCATCCCCGGGATCCGGGACATCCTCGTCCTGGGCAAGGTCAAGCAGATCGAGCAGCAGGGCATCGCCGACCTGGTGCTGGTCGACGCGCCGGCCACCGGCCACACCATGACCTTCCTGTCGTCGGCCTCCGGACTCCTCGATGCCGCCCGGGGCGGTCCGATCCGGGCGCAGGCGGCCGACGTGGTGGCCCTCCTCTCCGACCCGCGACGGTGCCAGGTCGCCCTGGTGACGCTGCCGGAGGAGATGCCGGTCAACGAGGTCGTGGAGGCGGCCTACCAGCTCGAGGACTCGGTGGGGATCGCCCTCGGCCCGGTCATCGTCAACTCGTGCTACCCCCCCGTGGACTCCCTGGCCACCCCGGCTCCCGACACCGTGGCCGCCGCCGGTGTCGACCTCGATCCGGCGCTGGTCGACTCGTTGGAGCAGGCCCGGCGCTTCCGCCAGCGGCGTCACGAACTCCAGGAGGACCAGGTGACCCGCCTGGCCGCCGAACTGCCCCTGGCCCAGCTGCGCGTGCCCTATCTGTTCACCGACTCCATCGGTCCCGCCGAACTGGACACGCTCAGCCGGGCGCTCGCCTCGGGCATCGAGGCCCTCCACGAACCGGACGCGGTGGCGTCGTGACGAGCCCACCGCCGAACGGGTCGTCGCCGACGTCGCCGGCCGACGGTGGGGCGCCCGCCGGGATCGACGAGGTGGTCCGCGAACGCTCGATCATCGTCTGCTGCGGCTCGGGGGGTGTGGGCAAGACCACCACGTCGGCCGCCATCGCCCTGCAGGCGGCCCGGCTCGGCCGCACCGCCTGTGTCGTCACCATCGACCCGGCCCGGCGCCTGGCCAACTCCCTCGGCGTGGACGAGCTCACCAACCGCCCCACCCGGATCGACGGGGACTGGCCCGGCGAGCTGCACGCCCTCATGCTCGATCCGAAGGGCACCTTCGACGACCTGATCACCCGCTACTCGGACTCCGAGGCCCAGGCGGAGGACATCCGGGTCAACCGCATCTACCGCAACCTCACGGGCACCCTGTCCGGCACCCAGGAGTACATGGCCATGGAGAAGCTCCACGAACTCGTGGAGGAGGGCGGGTTCGACGTGATCGTGGTGGACACCCCACCGTCCCGCAACGCGCTCGACTTCCTCGACGCCCCCCGACGCCTCACCCACTTCCTGGAGAACCGCGTCTTCCAGGCGCTGATGGCTCCGACGCGGGTCGGACTGCGGTTCATGGGCGTGGCCGCCCAGGCCCTCCTGCGGACGATCTCCAAGGTGGCCGGCGCCGACATCGTCCACGATGCCGTCGCCTTCTTCCAGGCCTTCGAGGGCATGGAGGAGGGGTTCCGCCTGCGGGCCGCCCGGGTCCGCGAGCTCCTGGTCCAGCCGACCACGGCCTTCGTCCTCGTGGCGTCCCCCCGGCCGGACTCGGTGGACGAGGCCGTCCACTTCGCCGCCAAGCTGGCGGAGTCCGACATGTCGGCGACGGCGCTGATCGTGAACCGGGTCCAGCCGCGGTTCGCCACCGACGACCAGCTGGCCACCCTGAGGTCGGCACTCGGACGGGGACAGGTGGGCGGCGCGGCGCCCTCCCCTCTCACCGACCTGGTCGACAACCTGGCCGGCTACACACTGGCGTCGGACCGCGAGGAGGCCGCCTTCGCCTCCGCCGTGGCCGAGGTGGCCCCCGCTCCCGTCTACCGCGTCCCCCTGCTGAACACCGACGTCCACGACCTCGGGAGCCTGGCCCACGTCGCCGACCTCCTGTTCGCCCCGGGCGGCACCTGACCGGGGCGCCGGGGCCTCCGGGTCACGTGGAGATCCACGTCCCCAGGGCGCTAACCTCTGGGGGTGCCTACCATCCTCGTGGCCAGTGACGCCCCGACCGTGCGGGCCGAGATCTCGGCCATCGCCGGGTCACCCGACGTCGAGATCGTCGAGGCCCGCTCCGGCCCCGAGGTGATGGCCCTCGTGGCCGAGTCGCTCCCGGACCTGGTCATCGTCGACATGCAGATGGGCAACATGGGGGGCATGGCCACGACCCTGGAACTCCGGCTCGAGGCGTCCTACGGCAAGCTCGAGCACGTTCCGGTCCTCATGCTGCTGGACCGGCGCCCGGACGTCTTCCTCGCCCGCCGGTCGGGTGCCGAGGGCTGGCTGGTCAAGCCCCTCGACCCGATACGGCTGCGCCGGTCGGTAGCCGCCCTCCTCGCCGGTGGCACCTACTACGACGAGTCCTACGCTCCGCTGTCGGTCGTCGCCGCGCCCGCCGACGCCTGACCGTCCCACCGCCTACAGACCGGGTCACCGCGTTGTCCGTGTTCCGTCGCCACGAAGTCCAGACCGAGGGTTCGCCGGGACGCCGGTCACGTCGGCGCGAACCGGGCGCCACCACGACGGGTGCCGCGTCCCCCGATGCGTCGGGTCTACCGGTGGAGGGAGGGGCCGACGCGCAGGAGCAGTTCATCATCGACGCCCTCGACGACCTGCGGGACATGGTCGTGGGCGAGGTCATGACCCCCCGGGTCGACGTGGTGGCGCTCTCCATCCCCCTCACCGTCGAGGCCGTGTCCCAGGCGGTCCGCGAGTCCGGTCACAGCTGCTTTCCCGTGTGTGGTGACAGCCTCGACGACCTGATCGGCGTGCTGTTCGTGAACGACCTCTTCCGGGCCGGCTGGACGGTCGGCTCGCCGGACGAGGGAGGACGCTCCCCCGATCCGATCGACATCTCGCGCCGGCTGCGCCAACCGTTCCTCGTGCCGGAGTCACGGCTGGTGCTCGACGTCCTGGCCCAGATGCGCCGGCAGCGACGGGCCTTCGCCGTCGTGGTCGACGAGCACGGTGGAGTCGAGGGCGTGATCACGGTGAAGGACCTGCTGGGCGCGCTGGTGGGCGATCTGCCCGACGAGTTCGACCCGGACGAGGAGCCCGAGGTCGTCCGGGTCGACGGCCGGCGGTGGTTGGTGGACGGTCGCATGAGCATCGACGACCTCGCCGACCAGCTCGGGATCGAACTGCCCGAGGGCGAGTACGTCACGCTCGGGGGCTACCTGTTCGACGCCTTCGGACACATTCCGGAGGAGGGCGAGACCCACGACGCGGGTGAGTGGCAGCTGCGGGTGGCCGAGATGGACAAGCGGCGAATCGCCAAGGTGGTGGCCAAGCACACCCCGCCGCCACCCGAGGAATCCGACGGGACCGACGCGGGGAACGACCACACCGCCGTCGGGTAGCATCTACGGTTCCTGGGCCGCCACCGTGCGGCCGGGGGATGACGGGCTGTGGCGCAGTTTGGTAGCGCGCTGCGTTCGGGACGCAGAGGTCCTCGGTTCAAATCCGGGCAGCCCGACTCGAGATGGTGCACGTCAGCGGGGGCTCCGGCCCCCGCTGCTGCGCGTTCCGGGGCTCTCGCCATGATCGACCGATGCCGGCGAACGGGGCTTCCCGGGGCTTCCCGTGGGTGCCCGTGGGTGCGCGGCGCAACACCCGTAGCGACGGGACCGCCCGACCACTACCGTGGTCTGGTGCCGTCCAGTGAGCGTGCCCCCATCGATTGGGTGGCACTCCGTGGCTGGTACGAGGCCTCGTGCGAGGTGCTGGCGATCTTCGATCGGTGCTGCACTTCGGCCCGTCAGTTGCTCACCGGCGGTCCGGCGGCGAACCTCCGACAGGCGGCGCGGCTCGGCTCGTTGGTCGCGGAGGCCGACACCTGGTTGGTGCGCTACCCCTGCCCTCACGAATCGAACGGGTCCTGGGTGGCCTCCATCGCTCGGCTCTTCGCCGTCATCGGCGACGTGATCACCGGCCGTCGGGGTCACGGGGTGCCGGACAACGCGGAATTGCGGTCCATGATCCTCGGTGCCTGCGACTCGGTGGGCGAATTCCGGGGACTGGTGGTCCGGGTGGGCAATGCACCTCCGCACTGACCGACCTGCTCCGCCGGATGCCGAGAGGGCGCAGGGACCGTGGACTCCGACGCCCGTACTTCGACCTGGCGGTTCCTGACCGACCACCACCGTGTCCTGGTCTGTCTCGCCAACGACCGCGACGTCGGGCTGCGCGGTCTGGCCGACGAGTTGACCATCACGGAACGGCGGGCCTTCGACATCGTGAACGGGCTGGCCGCCGCAGGCTACGTCATCCGGCCGACGACGTGACGCCTCCACCGGTCCCCCGTCAGGCAACCGGTTTCCGGCACGTGGCCTCTGGGGGCTCCCGGCGGGTCGTCAGGAGCCGACGACCGTTCCGTACATGTCGTGGAGCGGGTAGCTCAGCAGTTCGATCCGTTCGCCGTCCGGACCGGGGAAGTAGGCCGAGTTCCCGTTGACCACGTGCACGTCGAGGCCGGTGTCCCGCACCTTGCCCACCAGACGCTCGAACTGCTCCGGCGTGACGCTGATGGCGATGTGGTGCAGTCCGCCGAGCACCTCGCGGTACCCGCCCAGGTCGAGCCCGGGGAAGTCGAAGTACGCCAGGTAGTTGCCGTGGCCGATGTCGAAGAAGAAGTGGGTGGATCCGAGGTAGTCACGGTTTTCGAACAGCTCGACCAGCGGGAACTCCAGCACGTCCTGGAAGAAGGTGATCGTCCGCTCGACGTCGCTCGACAGGATGGCGAAGTGGTGGAGGCCCCTGGCCGACGACGCCGGTCGCTCCCCCCTGGGTCGCAGGTGTCGGACGCGCAGCTCGTCCCACTCAGCGGTGCGGTCGATCGCACTCCCGTGGTCGGTCACGGCCCCGTGCCGGCCCGGCAGTCGGCACAACGACCGAGGATGGCGAAGTGCCGCGTGTCGATCTCGAATCCGAAGCGTTCCAATGCCCCGGCGGCCAGACCGGTGAAGAGCTCGTCCGGGGCCTCGACGGCCGCCCCGCAGTCCTGGCACACGAAGTGGCAGTGGGCCCCTGCGGCCAGATGGTAGGTGGCCGGGCCGTGGCCCAGGTGGGAGTGGACGACCACGCCCAGCTTCTCCAGGTCGTCGAGGTTCCGGTACACGGTGGAGAGTGCAACCTCGGGAGCCTGGGACTGGACCGCCTCGGCCAGTTCCTCGGCCGTACGGTGCCCCGGACCCTCGAACAGGGCCTCGAGCAGCAGCCGCCGCGAGCTGGTGACCCGGCCGCCGTGCTCGCGCACGAGGGCCAGGACGTCCTCCACGGTGTGGACCTCGTGGAGGTGGTCGTGGACGGGGACGGACCTGCTCACAGTGCTCTCACCGTACGACCGTGCCTGGCGATTGGCAATGCACGGTCGCCGGCTCCGAGCTCAGCGGTCGGTCGACGCCGACCGGGCCCGGCGGAAGGCGCCGACCACGTCGTCGCGCCAGGCCCGGAGTTCGGGGGTGCGCTCCGACCCGGTCCGCCCCAGGCGCACCAGCACCAGATCGAGCGCCGGAACCAGGTCGATGTACTGGCCGTCGTGTCCGGCGGCCCAGAACGTGCCGAGGGGATCCTCGCGTGTCCACCAGTGGTGTCCGTACAGGTTGCCGTCGTCGGGGTCGACCGAGCGGGGGGCGCGTCCCGAGTCGATCCACCCCTCGGGGACCAGCCGACGGCCGTCCCAGGTGCCGTCACGCAGGGCCAGGAGGCCGAACCGGGCGTAGTCCCTGGCCGTGGCGTGCACGTACGAACCGGCCACCCAGGTGCCGGCCTCGTCGAATCCGGCGGTGGCCGACGTCATCCCGAGGGGTGCGAACAGGCGATCGTCGAGATACGCCCGACAGGCGTCGGCGGAGCCGAGCGACCGGGCCACGATCCCCGAGATGATCACGGACGTCCCGGTGGAGTAGTTGAACCGGGTGCCGGGCGGCGCAGCGAGTGGACGGTCGGCGGCGAAGGCCGCCATGTCGGACTGGCCGGGACCGAAGAGCATCTGGATGACGTCGGAGGTCTCGGGGTCCTCGTACTCCTCGGAGAAGGCCAGTCCGTCGCGCATGGCGAGCAGATCGGCGAGGGTGATGTCCCGACGCGGATCATCGACGCCGCTCCACCCGGGCACATCGGCCCGGGCGTCCGGGTCGAGTGCGCCGTCACCGACCCGCATGCCCACCACCACGTGGAGGAACGACTTGGCCACCGACCACGAGAGCAGTGGCGTGACCGGGGTCACCGGTCGACCGGGACCGTCGAACCGGGGCAGCGCCCCCCCGTAGCGCTCGTGGACCAGTCGGCCGCCCTGCACGCAGACGACGGCATAGGTGTCGTGCAACGGTCCGTCAGGATCGAACGCGGCGTCCATCAGCGGACCGAGGTCGACACCGTCGGGGACCGGGCCCGTCGGCCACTCCTCCCCCGGCCACGGCACGTCCCCGGGCTGGCCGGGCAGGGGGTGCAGGCGCGCTCCGGGGGCCGGTCGGTCGGTCACCGATCCAGCATCGCACGACGGTCGACCTCCGGCACGGCCCCGGAGCCGATGCCCGGGGATCCCCTCTAGGATCCAGGACGATCACACACGCAGACCCGGGCCGACACGCGGCGCCGGACACCACCGGTCGCCCGTCACCGACGGGCAGAGGGAGTCACCATGGAGATGGAATACCGACGTCTGGGCGGGACCGGGCTCAAGGTCAGCGTCCTGTCCTTCGGATCGTGGGTCACGTTCGGGCCGCAGCTCGCCGGGAACCTGGCGGAGGACTGCCTGGCGGCGGCCTACGACGCCGGCGTGAACTTCTTCGACAACGCCGAGGCCTACGCCGGGGGCGAGTCCGAGACGATCATGGGTGAGGCCATCCGCGCCCTGGGTTGGCCGCGCTACAGCTACGTCATCTCCACCAAGCTGTTCTGGGGCCTCCACTCGAGCGTCAACATGCGCAACACCCTCAACCGCAAGTACCTGGCGCAGGCCATCGACGGCTCGCTCGAGCGCCTCGGACTGGACTTCGTCGACATCGTCTACTGCCACCGGCCCGACGCCGAGACCCCCGTCGAGGAGACGGTGTGGGCCATGTCGGACATGATCACCGCCGGCAAGGCCCTTTACTGGGGTACCTCGGAGTGGTCGGCCGAGGCCCTGCGCGAGGCATGGGACATCGCCGACACGAACCACCTGCACAAGCCGGTCGTCGAGCAGCCGCAGTACAACCTGCTCTGGCGCGACCGGGTCGAGGAGGAATACGCCCCGCTCTACGACGGCATCGGGCTCGGTCTGACCACGTGGAGCCCGCTCGCCTCGGGTCTGCTCACCGGCAAGTACCTGGACGGCGTGCCGGAGGGTTCGCGCGCCACACTGCCGGGCTACGAATGGCTGCGCGACCTCCTGACCGACGCCGACCGCAACCAGAAGGTCGCCGGGCTGCAGGACATCGCCCACGAGCTCGACTGCACCCTGGCGCAGCTGTCCATCGCCTGGTGCGTCAAGAACCCCCACGTGTCCACGGTGATCACGGGGGCCAGCCGGGTCGAACAGGTGCACGAGAACCTGGCCGCCCTGGAGGTCGTCCCCAAGCTGACCGACGAGGTCATGGGACGCATCGCCGCCGTCATCGGCTGATCTTCCGCCGGCACGAGGACCGGACGGGGCTCAGGTACGTCGAGTGGTGCGTTCGTGCGCCGCTTCCTGCTCGATGTGGCGGTTGACCTGTCGGGCCAGGTAGAGGGAGAACAGCGCAGCCGGGATCTCCAGGAGCAGCGCCAGCACGATCGCCTGGAATCGGGCGCTCCGGGTACCCGAGGTCATGACGTCGAACCAGGCGTCGACCAGCAGCAGTGTGGCCGTCGCCACGGCTGGGAACTGCACCCGGTCGTCCATCCGGAACGCCAGGTAGGCGGTCAGCACGATGGTCGCCACCAGGAGCAGGTCGAAGCCCACCCATGCCCCCCGGTAGTGGGTGTCGAGGTGGCGCTTCGGGAGGGTGACGGCCAGGTAGACGGTCCACGGCACGAGAGCCACGCCCACGAGCGTGTAGGCGATGGCCGCGCGCCGGGCACGCTTCCGCACCCCTTCGAGCAGGAGCTCGTGCGGCGACAGCCTGCCCAGGACCGACTCGCCGGGATCGGGCGGGGTGCCGTCCTCGGGTTCGATCACGTCCGACCGGCTCAGACCAGGCCGGAGCGAGGTCGGTCCAGGAGGTCGCCGCGCTGCAGTGCGGCCTCTTCGAGCGCGGCCTGGGTGGAGATCCCGAGCACGGTCGGGATCCGGTGCCACGAGCCGTCGGGGGACAGTGACCACGACTGGAGGTCGTCGGCCAGGTTCAACGTCAGGATCTCCTCGAGACGCGCCACTGCGTCGGGGTCCGCCACCGGGATCATCGCCTCCACCCGCCGATCGAGATTGCGTCGACGGAGGTCGGCGGAGCCGATGTAGTACGTGGCGGGTCGACCGGCGGACCCACCGAACCGGAGGATGCGCGAGTGCTCGAGGAACCGGCCGACGATGGAGCGCACCCGGACCGTCTCCGACAGACCGGGGACACCCGGCCGGAGGCAGCAGATACCCCGGATGATGAGGTCGATGGGCACGTCGGCCTGGGACGCCCGGTAGAGCGCGTCGATGACCGCGACGTCGTCGAGGCCGTTGACCTTGATGGCGATGCGTCCGTCCGGGCCGGCCTTCGCCTCCTCGTCGATCAGCTCGACCACCCGGTTCCGGATCCCGCCCGGCGAGGTGACGAGCTCCTGGTAGCGCGGGGGCTGGCTGAACCCGGTGATGTAGTTGAAGAAGCGGGTGACGTCGGCCCCCAACTCGGGGCGGGACGAGAGCACACCCAGGTCTTCGTAGATGCGGGCCGTCTTCGGGTTGTAGTTGCCCGTGCCGACATGGCAGTAGAGACGCACCGCGTCGCCGTCCTGGCGGACCACCAGCGTGGTCTTGGCGTGGGTCTTCAGTCCCATGAGGCCGTAGATGACGTGGGCGCCGGCCTCCTCGAGAGCTCGGGCCCAACCGATGTTGGCTTCCTCGTCGAAGCGCGCCGTCACCTCCACCAGGACCGCCACCTGCTTGCCGCGCTCGGCCGCCCGCACCAGCGCGGCGACGACCGGGCTGTCACCCGACGTGCGGTAGAGGCACTGCTTGATGGCCAGCACGTGGGGGTCCTCGGCGGCTTCGTTCATCAGCTCCTCCACCGATGCGGAGAACGAGTCGTAGGGATGGTGGACCAGCACGTCCTGACGGTCGAGGACCGAGAAGACGGTGGCTCCCTCCTCGCGCTCGACCGAGGTGAAGGCCGGTGGCACGAGCGGCGTCCACGGACGGTCGTGGAGGTCGGCGCGGTCGAGACCGTAGATGTCCCACAGGCATCCCAGTCCGAGGGGACCGGCGAACCGGTAGACGTCCTCGGCGTAGAGACCGAGTTCCTCGGTCAGTCGGTGGATCGACGCCTCCGAGGTCCGGGAGTCGATCTCGAGGCGCACCACCGGCAGGAACCGGCGGCGGCGCAACTCCTCCTGGAGGGCCAGCAGGAGATCGTCGGCGGCGTCGTCGTCGAGCGCCAGGTCGGCGTCACGGGTGACCCGGAAGACACAGGCCTCGCCCACGTCCATGCCGGGGAACAGCTCGTCCAGGAAGGCCACCATGACCTGCTCGAGCGGGACGAACCGCTGACCGCCGGGCAGCGGCAGCAGCCGGTCGACGTTCGGCGGGATCTTCACCCGGGCGAAGCGGGACGTGTCGTCCTGGCGACTGCGGACCTCCACGCCGATGTTGAGAGACAGGTTGGAGATGTAGGGGAAGGGGTGGCTCGGATCGACGGTGAGCGGGGTCACCACCGGGAGGATGAGGCGGTCGAACAGGTCGTGGAGGTAGTCGCGATCGTCCTCGCCGAGGTCGTCCCAACTGCTGAGCTCGATCCCCTCGTCCGCCAGGAGCGGGACCAGGGTCTCGAGGAGCAGCAACTCCTGGCGCCGCACCATCCGCTCGAGCGACGCCCGCACGTCGGCCAGGAGCTGTTCCGGCGTGCTGCCGTTGAGGGCCCGGCTGGTGATGCCGGCGACCACCTGGCGACGCAGTCCGGCCACCTGCACCTGGAAGAACTCGTCGATCCGCTCGGAGAACAGGATCAGGAACTTCACGCGCTCCAGGAGTGGCAGGCCGGACCCGGCGACCAGGTCGAGCAGTCGGTCGTTGAAGTCGAGGTCGGACAGCTGGCGGGCGAAGTACTGCGACTCCGGACCCTCCTCCGCCCCGGTCACCGCTCCAGGAAGGGGGTCGTCGCTCACGCCCCAACGTTAGCAAGGCAGCCCTGTGCCTCCCCCGGGTCGCGTCCCCATGGGTGGCCCGTCGGAGGACCTTCCGGGTTGGGTCACAATGGAGTCGAGCTGGAGCGAGGAAAGGCCTGGGTTCATGGAGACCGACCGCACGATCGACGTCATGGTGGAGATTCCGCGGGGGAGCCGCAACAAGTACGAGTACGACCACGAGAACCACGTCTTCCGGCTCGACCGACGTCTCTTCTCGGCCACCTTCTACCCGGCGGACTACGGCTTCGTGCCGGACACGCTGGCCGAGGACGGTGACCCGCTCGACGCGCTCGTCCTGCTCGACGAGCCGACCTTTCCCGGCTGCATGGTCGAGAGCCGCCCCGTCGGGGTGTTCTGGATGACCGACGAGAAGGGTCCCGACGCCAAGATCATCTGCGTGGCCTGCGGCGATCCCATGTGGGAGGGCATCCGGACCCTCGACGAGCTCCCACCCCACCTGACGTTCGAGATCGCCCACTTCTTCGAGGTCTACAAGGACCTGGAGCCGGACAAGCGCACCGAGGTGGGCGGATTCGACGGGGTCGAGGCCGCCTGGCAGGAGATCGCCCGTTCCTACGATCGGGCGAAAGCCGAGGGGTGACCGACCGGCGCCTCAGGCCGCACTGTCGGCCGGTGCCGGCTCCGGACCACGCCCGACGTCCCCGTCGGAGCCGTCGTCCTCCAACGATCCAAGGATGACGGTGGCCGCCCGCTGGATCCTGGAGCCGGACGCCCTGATCCGGGCCACGGCTTCGGGTCCCCCACCCGCCCAGCAGGCGACGTAGCCGAAGCTGTACTCGCCGGTGTCGAGTCCGAGGGTGCGACAGACCACGTAGGCCGTGGACTCGGCCTCCAACTCGGCCAGTGGTCGATCGTCGGTGCCTTCGTGGAGCAGCGCATGGGCCAGTTCGTGGGCCAGCGTCTTCACCTGCTGGGCCGGATCGTTGCGGCACTCGACGCGGATGCGCCGTCGACGGAAGGCGCAGTCGCCGTTGGTGGCCCCGGGCAGTTCGGTCGACACCACCGAGT
>Ga0080006_1127723_pt1 | contig 40729 bp, 36 predicted proteins | sample RS3BMetagenome_FD_69209 | JGI IMG/M metagenome (GOLD analysis project Ga0080006, IMG submission 69209) | Ferric oxide microbial mat and aquatic microbial communities from Rainbow Spring, Yellowstone National Park, USA - RS3B (SPADES... ...
CCGCACTGTTGCACTTTGCATCTACAGGCTGGAGATCTAAAACAATTGCGGAAAAATCTCAAGCCAGGAACTGCGCGAGCAGCTCTGTATTGCATTGATTCTAACACTGGCGCTGCATCAGGTGCCGCCGCTGTTTCTCTGCAAAGCTCTGCCGTGCGCTCTCTCTCGCTTTCTCTCTCTACAACCTCCTCTCCGCGCCCTTGGCCAAAACACGTGAACAGAGTGCTGCATGTCGAGCATAACGCCCCGTTGCGCAGCTATCCGCCAGTCTGCACCTGCTTCGAGTACTCTCTCACTAAATAGACCAGGACCGCTATGCATACAGGAACAAACAGTCGTTTCAAAAGCGTCCACGTGCTGGATCCACCAGAGAGCGGCTCAGCTCCGAACGCGCCCCCGGCAAAGAGTCGCTCTTTTCCCAGACCGTTGGCTCGAACACCATCGCCGTCACGCCTCTCGGCTGCTGCACTCGCTTGGACGGCTCGCTTTGCAGCGAGTTCCTCTGCAGTGGGCTCTCGTACGTCACCAATGTAAAACTCTTTGAGCTGCTCCCGCGCAGACTTGGAGTGACCGACATCCTCAAACTCGCGCGTCGCGTCCCGACCTGCGGTCTCGAGGAGCACGTCTTCGCCTCCGGGGTGCTCGTTCAGAAACTTCTCAACGGCGTATACTTTACCTTCGATGACTAGCCAGCATGAGTCCTTATCTGCGTGTTTAGCGACCTCGTCCAAAGTAAACTGAGTCGTGCGACCCATCGCCATCACCAACGCCGTTCGAAAGTCGAACGACGCCAACGGTGTACAGTAGTGGCGAGTGACCCGCCCTAGAGGAGACGTCGCCAGTTGATGTGCGGACGCCATCCAATCTTTCTCGACCGGCCACGTACTACTGCTTCCAACTTTTTCTCATATAATTCCACGTTGGAGGTTCTCCCACAAAATTCTCTCTTGTCTACTCTGGAGGTCTCTTCTCCAGCGTCGCACATCTCCTTATATCGATAGCTGCGTTAAAGTCTCGGTTCACAAACTCGATACGTTTCTTGCCATCATTGGTTGTACTTACTAATGCAAGTAGCCCTCGAACGTTTGCCCTCCTTTCCATTTGCTCGTCTGTCAGCGGTCCGTACTTTTTTATATCCTCAGGGCTCCACTGACACTTTTACATTTCCACTCTCTGAGGTGTGCATCCGAGTTCATGGTGTGTACACGATGTTCGGAACTCATCTACAGGTATCGTGACGAAACGCCTTGCGCACTCCTTTTACGTTCTTGTCGATGGAGCTGGTGTAGTCCCTTTTTGGGTCTTCCATCGGCCTGCTCCGTACGCTACTACGAGCCTCTGACTTTCATCCTCCTTCAGGGCACTCAGCTGATTGAAAAAGTTCGCGAACGCCCGCTGCCTTCCACCGTATAGATGCATACGCTGACGAGCCGACCGGGACTTTGTATACCCTTTCTACAGCTCCTCGTTATGAGCAGCGCGAGTATTCATGAACTCCAGAAAAGCCTGAAAGTCCGCTCAACGGCTCGTCACGGTACCGATAGATGAGTAACGAACGACTTTCGTCCACCATGAGTTGGGACGTACACTTCAGAAGGTAGAGATGGAAAAAGCCAGCGGGGCGCTCCGGAGATGAAAGAGTACGGAGAGCTGCCAGAGCAGGAAATTGCAGTGAGGGCACGAGGCCGTGGACTCCTTGCATTCATAAGTTCCACCAGCGGCGGAGCATGCAAGGAGTTCGTGAACCGAGACTTTAACGCAGCTATTAATATCAGAAGATGTGCAGTGCCGGAGACGAGACCCGAAGAGCTGACGCGATCTAATTTTGTGACACAGCCTCTCAGGCTCCAAGTGTACAGAGAGAAGCTGAAACCGATAGCCGAGGGCAGGTCGAAAAAGACTGGGAGATGTCTGCGCGATAGTAGATACACACAAATACCGCCCATGGCCGCGAAACGTTCTTCATTTTGCTGAATGTATAGATCATCTTCCGCCGGATGCACCAGCGATGTCCCCGGCACAAACGCTCCAACAGAAGATGTATTTCTTTTGGCAAGCCGTCGCACGGAAGACTTGCTCGGATACCGATGTTGGACGTCTGGGTCTGCATAATATTCTCAAACGAATGCTGATCCAGATTCTACCGTGGCATCTCTCGCAACGCATGAACTTCGCGCGAACCCGTTTCATCGTGTGCGTACGGCTTCCGCAAACCCCCTACATTTCAAAATCCGCTCACTCGGTGGTTGCCAACGCGGGGGTGAGGCCAACCTCATGTCGCCCTCTTTGAAACGCGCCTCCGGGGCGGAGCGTTCGCCACTCGGGTGATCCCAAAGATGGATACCCCCGCAGCGATGCATATCGGTGGAGCGCATCCCAAGGAAGCGCGCCCCTATGATTTTCCGTCATTATTCCTCTTCGACTAGATTGCCATGACGGTCAAAGAAACGATACCGACGCCCGGGCACGATCGCGTTCCAAGCGATGCTTGCAAACGCGCCCGGCAGTGTCTTGAACCTGATGTACGCCCCACGAAGTGGTGGCTGTGATCGCGCCACCTGGATGATTCGAGGCACCAGGAACGCTGCAACTGTTTCCGGTCGCTCCGCCAAAAGGTTAAAGAATAGGCGCATCTGCGCGGTGGAGTCACGGAGCAGAAGATCCGTTATCATCATACCCGGTGAAATGGTGTGGACGGACACATTGGTGCCAGCGAGCTCTCTGTTAAGGGAGCGCATCAGCTGCGGCATGGCACGTTTGGTTGTACCATACGCAGCAAAGTACGGGGTTCCGTTGCCAAAGACACCCGCACCGTCGACATTGAAAATATGCCCATGCTTGTTTTGCGCACGCGTCATGTGGAGCGCTGCGGTGCGGCAGCCGAGCATCGTTCCGAGAAGGTTCGTCTCGATGACTTCGCGGAGCGCAGCTGCTGGCACATCGACAGCGCTCCCGCGTCTGCCAACAGTACCTGCGTTGTTAATCCACACATCCATGGTCGATTCACCAAAGTACGAAAAAGCCGACTCCACAAACGATTCCAACTCGTCTTCACTCGCTACGTTGCAACGTTGAGCGAATAGAAGCGTTGGCGGGAGTTCGCTGCGAATGTCCGCGAGGCGCGTCGTATCGCGTCCGCAAACGGCAACGCGGTGTCCGCCCTGTGCAAATGCCCTCGTCAGCGCCCAGCCGAGACCACGGGAGCCCCCAGTGATGAAGACTACGAGCGAATCAGCCGCCGGCTGGAGTGTGCTGTCGAGGGCGAGCCTCGACGGACGCCTTGTGCGCCTGCGTGTCCAGCGCCGAGGTTCGTGCGCAACGCTCCTGTTGACGCAAGTTCCGCAAGCAGAGCGTGTGCGTTTTAGCACGCGCGCCGAACGCTGTACCGGCCGCAGATGCACGCGTTCCGACTCTGCTGTAGTACGGAGCGAGAACGACCGGCCGCTTGCTGCCCTGAAGGGCGAAATCAGGAAGCATTCGCTCGGGGTACGCGTCGCGCTACCTGTCAACAGGGACAACCGACAGTGGCGCTGTCCACAAGCTCCCTGCTCGGGGATCATGCCCGACCTACCCGAGCGGTCTTCAACAGCCTCCAGTTTGCAGTGTATTCCGAAAGATTTGCGAAAAAGGAGTTTCGTGACGGCGACGCGATTCGAACGCGCGTGAGCTGTCGCTCATTGGAACCTTACTCCAACGCCTTGGACCACTCGGCCACGCCGTCGTGCCTCTCTCTGAAGCGTACTGGGTGCACAGCGTCCGCGATAGTCGCTGCGATTGCATCGGCACGTCCATCGCGTTAGACATTGACGCGAACGCGCTCACCTGAGCGGATCAAGCTGTGCCCCAGCATCTCCATTGATTTCACGATGCAGAAAACCGTATATAAAGTGATCAGTGCTGTCCGCGCGACGGCTGTCGCTCCGGTGGCGATCGCTGCGTGCCGCGGGCACGGAAGCGCACGCGTGCGCCTTCACGCATGGCCGTGCCTGATGGGTTATTGCGTGGCAACGCGAGAGGCGTCCGCACACCAGAATGCGCCTCCAGCACCGCTGGACTGGGATCAATCGCCCGCTGCATGCACCGATGCGTGCGCGTCACGCGATCCTCCCGGCATCAGCGCCAGCAGAGATTTGCCCATGCTGGGTCTGCGTGCTGCTGCTGTGTACGCGTGTGTATAGAAAGGCTCCTGATATCGCGAAACGTACCTATTCTTGAACTGGGCGGGCAGCCATGTTCGTGCAGAGAACGTTTATAGCTCAGCACGCGCGGGAAAAGAGCCGCCCATTCAACCCGAGTCGCTCAGGAAACGTTGGTCGGCGGCAGCACCCGGTGGCTTGCTCGTACCTGCCCTTGTCGCCCACGTCGCCGGGGCCTGGGCCGTCGAGACCGGAGAAGGAACTTCAAAAGAAGATAGATAATTTTCTCAAGCAAGTTCGTACGAGCTTTGCACGGTTGACGCGTCGTGGACAGTCGCGCGAAGCAGAGCGCTCTGCTGGGCCGCTCCCGGCGCCGTTGTCAGAGGCCCTGGTGGCGTTGCGGAAGCGCTTCGGCGACGATTCAGCGCAACCCAGCAGTTCCAGTACGGAAGACGGGTCTATCAGCAGCATTTTGAAGAGCGCAAGCGAGTTTGTGGACAACATAGTATCCTCTGGTACGGGTTCGATGCCAGATCTAGGAGCTGTCCTGTCCGATTTGGTTGAGGATGCGCAGTCGCGTCTCGGGCAGACACGCAAGGAAATCGAGCGCTGGAGTCGCGATACGAGCAGATACATCCAAGACCAGCTGCCGGATGATACGGCGCAGCGAATGCGCGACCTGAACGACGCCGTACGCTCGGTGGCGATGACGGGGCCGGGCGATATCGACATGCCAGCACGCCTGCGGTCCGCAGAGCAGACGTTGCAGAACCTACGCGGAGACTTTGAGAATCTCAAACCGTACTTGTCGAATACGTTGTCGCCAGTGGTTTCGGAAGCACAACGGTTCCTGGAATCGATTCGTTCGCAGTACAATCGCTTTGTGGAGACCAAGCTCGCCGAAATGACGGCATCGATTGGTATAGCGGAGTCATCATACATTGCAGAACCTCTTCGCGGGCGCAGGGTCCCTTTTGATGCGCAGCTGGCTTTACTCATGGCGGGGTTCACTTTCGACGCTTATCGAGATCCAGAGCCACACGAGGGCAAACGATGCGCTCTCGGGGACCTTCAGACGGTTTATCTCTCCCTAGATTTTGTTCGGGAATGCTTCGAGGGCGTGCTCACGGGACAAACTGGACGCAATTGGGCGTTGGAGTATCCACCGGAGGACTCGGCTCGCGAGGATAGCAGCTACAGCTTCTACATCAGAGATTTCGAGAACGATGATGCCACCGTCATTGAAAACAAGCCCTTTTTCCGTACAGAACGCCGAACAGTTAAGGTCAAACAAATTCCGGAATCGCGGTTTGTGCGTTTCAAATTGAATGGTAATGGAAATGAGGAACACGGGCTTAATTCTGAGCAAATGGTGACTTCATCAGAGTCTTCTCTGATAGGGTTCGCGAACCAAGCAACACGCCGCTGGACGGACGCCGCACAGTATGCGTTTCATCGAACAGTGCAACTCGCTCAGCGACAAGCGAATAGCACCGAGATCGCAAGATCCGTGGAGCAACTGATTCGCGAGTCAAACGTTCCGCCAGGCGAACTGCGAGAATGGGATGAGTTGCAGCGACGGGTCTTGGATGAGATCAGCTGCTACAAGGACACAGAGAGGCTGATGTTCGTCAAACATGTTGGTACTGATACTGAGTTTTATATCTGGCGTTCGCCTCCGGGCGAGCCGAACCGACGCGTGGTCTTCGCGTTCCGTGGAACAGTCCAAATGTCCTGGCGCGATTTCCTGACCGATGCCAAGCTCAATCAGGTGGATTTTTCTGAAGAAACTCGCGTGGAAGGGGCTTGCGTACATGCTGGGTTCGCCGAGGCGTACCGCTCGATCCGGGAGACAGTTCGGCGCGTGGCGCTCTATTTCGTGGAAAAGAGCCGGCGAGAAGGCACCCTCTCCAGCGAAGGGCTTGAGTTCTTCTTCACCGGACATTCGCTGGGTGCCGCGTTGGCCACACTTGCGGCGCTCGATGTGACGCGCGTTCTCGAGGATCGTGGCATTCCGTTGAGCCAGCGTGCACGCAACGGTGTCCGCATTCGTATGTACAACTTTGGCTCGCCGCGGGTTGGCAACGGAGTGTTTGCGCGGACCTTCAATACGCTGGTACCTGACGCTTATCGTATCGTGAATGACGCGGATGTTGTCGCTCGAATGCCGCGTACATTAAGTTTCGACTATCATCACGTCGGATCAACGGTCCTTGTGAACGCTGACGGCAAACTCTGGATAGAGGGTCAGAGTCCGGGCAGGGATCCGCTCAAGGAGCGATGGAGCACCATCGAGGATTTGATCAAGCTGGAGCAACGCGCGTTCGAGAGCATTTTTAACAATGAAGCGCTTTTGCACCACCTAGAAGATGCCTATTTCGTCGCTTTAGCTCGAACCATCGTGAGGATCTCCGAATCAGCCATTTTGTAAAAACAAACACGATATGGACAGGAGTATCGTTCCCGATCAACGCTGGTTGCGGTATAGGCTGCTATCCTGCCGTCACTGCAGCCTTCAGTGCACATGGGCTAGAATACGCTCCACCAGCACGATTTCCGGACCCGAGCACACAACTCTCGGCATCAGCGGTTAATCTCAGCCGCCGTTACCGCGATGTCAACCGCTCAGTGCATCACGCACTCAGGATCCCCGGTCAGATACAACAATCCTGCATTGCGACACACGAAACACACCCATTCAGTTGCGTACCCACAACCCGTGGTTAGACGCAGCGATTCTTCAGAGCATAGGAAATCCACTCAGTGCTGAACAACCTGGGGTGAGCCTGTCTGCCATGAGCGAACGAGCGCCTCGGCGACGCGCGTAGCTGCGAGGCCATCCAGAGGCCCGGGTGCGCCTGCGGGTAGGGTTCCCTTTCGAACTGCTTCAGCGAAGACCTCCATCTCTCGTTGGAAGGCCTGTTCGAAACGCTCCCTGAAAACGGGTGCAATGCGCTCGGACAGGGCTCCGGCTGGATCTGCAACGCGAACGGCGTCTCCCGGTCGCTTGAGTTCTCCTAAATACACGGAACCGCGCTCACACACCAGTTCGCTCGTAACATTATATCCGTAGTTAAATGCGCGACAAAAGTGTGCCGACACCAGGGCGCCGCTATCCATCTCGAGCAGGGCCAAGGCGTTGTCTGCGTCGCCCAGCCCCGCCAGCTGCGGATACACGAGCGAACGACAAACGACGTGAACCCGGTGGACCTCAGCACCGAGAAGCCAGCGGGCCAAATCGATATCATGCACAGCAAGGTCAAGCAGCATGGAATTGTAGCCAAGATCTCGTTGATATTTCGCGGGATACTCGGCGTCACCGGAGGTGCACTTGAGCACCGTCGGTTTCCCAAGCGCCCCCGACTGTACCAGTAGTTTTCCTCGCGCGTACGCCGGATCAAAGCGGCGCATAAACCCGACCATGAAAACTTTCTTTCCAAAGTCGCCGCGCTCAAGTCGAGCGTGCTCCACTTGTGCAAGCGCCTTTTCAACGCTCGCAGCTGAGAGGCCAAGCGGCTTCTCACAAAATATGTGCTTTCCAGCTTGGGCTGCTCGAACGATTCGTTCAGTATGATCCGCAGGAGCGGTAGCCACTACGACGGCATCCACTCTCGGACTGGCTAGAGCATCCTCGTACGACTCGAAGCGCAACGCACACGGTACGTACAGGCGCTCCGCAAGCTCGTGGAGAACCTCGGAGCGTTTCGAGGCAAGAGCGAGCTCTACTCCGCCAAGTCTCCGCAGAGACTCAGCGTGTATGGTGCCCATCTCACCCAATCCCAGTACAGCTATACAAATATTCCGGTCCATTGTACCAAGAACAAAAAGCTGCGCTGCTTTGTAGTACAAGGCGAAATGCGGTCAAGAAGCCTGGAGACAATTCCGGGTGCGGGCTCTCCGCGAGCACAAGCCGACGTTCTGGCTCTCTGAATGGACAGGGTCCAGTACGGGATGGTGCCGGCTTCACTAGATGCCGATAACCATGATGCATTCGAGGAGCCCTGCTTCTAGTCTTCCAGGTAAATTATGTTGGATTCCGCAGGTTCGTATTATCAAAAGCTTTTTTACGGTTTATAGTGAATGCATTCGAAGTGCGTTCATTCGAAGTATAAAAAATCCATAGGAAATATATGGACATGGAGGTCGAGGATCCTGGTGGACCCCCATCGCCGTGCTCGACAAAGGAAACAAAAAAGTCCTCTTCTCGCCGGCCATGGATCGAAGAAGAGCGCATGACGGAGAAGAACAGGGGGAATAGGCGAGAAAAGGTGTTTGCCGGACGGTACGTTTACAGAACTCTAGTGGTACAGGGGGCACGAGTTCCAGCTCTCCTTGCGTTGATGAGTTCCACCATCGGCGGCAATAGAAGTATGGAGCTCGTGAACCGCGACTTCAAAGCTGCCATCAATATCAGACGATACGCGTTGCTAAAGACGAGACCCGCGGATCTGACGCGATCCAACTTTGCGGGACAGCCTCGCAGGGCCTAACTTTACAAGCAGACGCTAAAGTCGATAGCATGAGGCCCGTCTAAAAAGGCCGGGTGGCGTCCGCAGGTGGATATTCGTTTACCGACGTATGTGTATGCTTTGAAACAACATCCCCAGGATGCATGATGGAGATCGATAGCCAGCTGCAGGACCTCAGTTCCCTTTGAAATGCTAAAAGATTTCGTTAACTCCATGTTCAACTAGCCGTCTGGGACAGAGTCTTGATCCGATGAGCCCCTCGTGTATCGAACCTACCATGAGCACCGGCTGTGAAGCTAGATGCTTCGCCAGCGCAATTGTTTCCTCGAGACAGAACAGCTCGGCTATACCTTTGCGGGTGTCGGCTCCAGTGCGCTGCTGCTTCCGCTGACGTGATGCGCAGCTACGGAAAAGCGATGTAGAGGCAGCCCAGATGACCGGGAGCGTTTGCCCATATGCGGAAACCTGGCTCAATGCTATCATCCCGCCCGACACACAAGCGGTATTACGCTTCCTGCTGCGCAGAGCAGTTCCGATGCAGCCAGCTGCTGGGAGTCTCTCCATGAGCATATTCGAGAACAGTTACGGAAAATTCATGAAAGACGCTCGATGAAGTGGAATATGGCTGTGAGCATGGCAGCAGTCAAACGCCAGAAGGCAAACGTGCCAGAATCCAACATAGAGAAGCGCGCTCAACAGTCTTTGCGTACAGCCCCGCTCCCATCTCTTGTCGCTGCTCCTGCATGGCGTACGACGGGGTTGCGACGGTGCGCACCGAAATCCATCCAGCATGGTGGAACTGAGCGAGACATTTGGCAGCAGATGCACCTTTAGTTAGGTAAGCAGAGAAACAGACAGAGCCCGCCATTGACCGCGCTAGAAGATTCAGAAGTAGCTTGAAGAAGCTGCTCCGGCATCCCAGTTGCTTCTGTTTCCAACACAACGGGTCATACGCTCGCTCAATGGAATCGCCATAAGGCACCTGTCCGCAGTGATCATTCTCTCCAGCTGCAAAGGACTCGGAGCACGCCAATTCTGTGCTTTCCCGAGATGGCTGCACAGCGTTCGGGATCACCGTTATCTGGATGACCCAGATCGTACGAGCATTGATGCCAGAGGAGGTCGACGGGTGGACTGTGCGTTCACTGCAGCCTTCGATCCGTCTGATGACGTTTAGAAACGGACGTCGCCTGCCCAAGCACTCACGGCGGAGCACCTGCACCGCAGCTAAGGCACCCAAAAAGTTGCATGCTGCCCTTTCGCGCCCGTCCGTCCGCGAATGCACACTGCCAAAGTTTTTCGTTTCAAAGAACGTTTACACTGACCAGTGATACCCGACTGCAAGCTCGATATCAGCGATCGGAAAAGCGTTTGTCGTCCCGCCGACCTTCAGGCTCCATGACTTGCACTTCACCTCCGAGATACTGGACATTTATCACGCTGCCGATACGCGCAGTCGAGCAGGTTGCCGCAACGCTGTGTATGTTGACTCGGCGAAGGGGGCGGACGGGCGGCTGTCTCACTCAGAGGCAGCGCCTCGGACTCTGCATCATAACCTCTTTCTGTGTTCCGAACAACCCGAGACCTGAATACTCCAGCAAAGCTCGGTTCTCCCAAATAGAACCACTTAACATCCATACACCTAGATCGGGATAGATGTTTCGTCTTGCACTCAATACGCTAGCACCTATGTCAGAATGAATACGAACTGGATTACGAACTCGGGCGTACTCTATAAAGCTTAAACCTCTTCCCGTTACCGCCAGCATCAGCCTTTGCGAATTTTTCCTGCAATTGCTTTTTCCTTGCATGTTATCTTCAGCTTTCAGTAGCTACGCTCTCGTGCCCATCTAGCTCCATTGTCAGCGGTCGATGGATGCCCATTGCAACGTGAAACTCCCGATTCCGCCGCTTCTGGTTGTATGCTATTCATGTCATGGACTGGAAAAAGGTTGCGGTCTACGCTTCGCTTGCTATTTCCATCTTCATCGCAACCAGCTTCGGTGCGTCTTTTGCAGCCGTGATACTTGGCTGTGGTCAGGTGTTCGCATATATCCACGATTTTTCCTCCTCCGGGAGCTGCTTACTTGCACATGAACGTTTGCTTCATCGCTCGGTTCATGCACTTGACGGGTACAGCAGCCTCAACACAAGGCCCTGGTCCTTTTGCGCACCAGTACCCATATCCACTTATCACGAGCTTCTTCTGGGCAAGCCTTTTGGTGAGGTCCATATCTGCTGCATGCGCAAGGGTACGCTGTTCCATTCGATACAGGATTTGTGGAACGCGATTTTGTTCATGATGAAAAGAAAACCAGAAGGGATATTCAGACAGGCGAACAAGTCTATACACTTAGATACGCCCATGCTGCTTTGGAGCAAAGCAGTGACACGCTCTCCGCTGGAAACCATCACCGCGATGATGGAGGTCCGAGTCCGATACCCTTTTCCATGAACATAGAAACGAAGGCAGCCTCTTGGAATGTATCCCGTGAGAAGTATCACGCTGCAGTGGAATCATATTTCTTGGACGGCGACGATGAGAGGAAGTTTCTCTTTCGAACGGAGTCGATGATTGCACATGAGAAAATCAGGGAACTTTCTGCATGAACTTGTGGAGAAGCCTTCATGGGCTGATGTCGAGCTTTTTCCCTCGTCAATCCACCGGCGTGAATCACGGCGCCTACGAGTCCCTCTGAGGCAAAAACATTGAGATTTTGAAGAATGCACGATCCGGCAATGCATCAGGGAAGGAAAAACAATGCGGAGCTCCTTGTACGCATGTCCTGGATAATTATATTGGTTATTTTACGAACCCGGTGTTCGACGGCATCGCGAATTATCCTGATGAAGATGCCGTGACGAATTCTAGCGCCAACGGGCCGAGGTAGTTTCTCAGAAAACGCGACCACGCATCCTAAACCTACGGATGAATCGGCAAGCCCCAAGTGCTGCACTTCGAGTCTCGAACCTGCAGATATAAAAAACAGTTCGGAAAAATCGAAAGACAGGAACAGAACGAAAAAACTGTGTTCTATTTTAATCTGAAATTGGTGCAGCTCTTTTGAACGCCTGGACGGTCCCGAATACCTGTAGCGTGCCCAAAAGAAGCACTTCTACGTCGTCGATGAAGGTACATAGGCACATCCGAGCTGCTGGGATCCATCCAGTGTCGGGGCTGCTGCCAGAACACAGATCTGGCTACCGTTCAAGAACATTTGATCGATATGCTGCTTCTCGATACCCTCCTCACTGTACGTATACTCATCGACATCTTCCAAAAATAAGTTCACATATTCATCAAATCCCCGGAGAATACCACAGAACTCGCGTGCACCCCGTAGGATGATCCAGACGCGGGTTCCCACAGCTGCGTCCACAAGTTCCAGCGGATACAGAGACGGCTGGTTCGCGTGTGCCGCCATGCTGAGCCACAACTCGCCGTTCGGTCCAGGAGCTTCGTGAGACACAAAAGCGATGAGCAACCTCTGAACCAGTAACTTGCCAGGACTCCAGCGGGCCTCGGCTGCACAAACGTTGCGGCTGGAGGGTCTTGCGCTGCAGCCGAGAACTGCAACAGTTGACAAACCAATCGATCTTGTCCGGTGGCGAGCTCAGTTCAAGCGTGAATTCCCAAAACCTTCCAGCTTGAGTAAAGAGACGGCTCAAGCGAAAAGCTCCGTATGTGAACGAACGGATATAATGGCCTATTGGTCAGCGCTCCAAGTGTGTGGAAGCTTTCCCCAGTCTCACACAGAGACTCTTCCCGAGGCCTCGGGTTGTAGCACTATCCTGGGGAGTTCTCGAGTTTCCCGGACGATTCGTACACCCAGGCTCTTTCTTAAACTCGAAATAATACCCGGACAACACAAGTTCAAGTCCTGATTGGTGCAACAGCACTCGAACAGCGTCCGCGGTTGGCCTGTTGCCCCGACGTCCCGAGTGCTGCACTTGCCAAGGAAGGCGCGCTCAGACAACAACGTCGCCGCGCTAGTTGTCGCGCTTTTTACCGACTGCTTTGGCTAAGCTGCTTGGACGCGGGCGAGGAACCCTCCTGGCTGGATTAGCGTGAGGTTCTTTCAATGGTGCTGCAGCGCACGAGCAAGGGTGGCTAGGTTCCTGGAACCGCAAGCGAGCTCCAAAGAGTTGTCCGCCGAGCGCAACGTTGGCAACTACGAGCCGTTTCGAGGAGTCCTGCAGCGTTTCTCGAAAACGATCAGGCCAGGGTTCCACTCGAGACGCCCTCAATTGTCTGACTTGGTGCAAGTATGTGGGTGCGGGGTCGTTGGTTGCTTCAACCGCTCCGCTCCAACAGAGCAACCTGCAGTTCGCTCTCGACGGGGCGCGCACAGTCCAGTCCCCAGGAAGACGGTGCTACAGCGAAAGCAGGTCGTTTCTGGGGCGGTGGTTGGGTTTCTCGGCTCTCGCGAACACTCCGAAACACACTGGCCCTTATCGGACTCTCAACTATCGCGCTCAGTGCTTTGACAGCAGCTCGTGCAGACCAGGCATATCGAGCAGCAGTTGGCGACAGACCAGCGTCCGTCATTCTCGAGATCCCCCTTGATCGAATCGTCATCACAGAGGAGGAACCCATCGAGGATCTGGCGGTGTGGCGAAGGTTATGGCGTCGCCTCTCATCGGGCTCCATGTCGCCACCAGAGCCAGTCTCTCTGTTTCAGGTAACCCGCGCACTCGAGGATGCTGCCCGGGATCCCCGCATCGCTGGTATCCTAACCACTTCTGGGAGTAACCAGGGGCGTGCTTTCCGCGCTTACACCAACCCGCTTGGCGTTCTGGAGGAGGTCACAGCGGCCCTGCGGTCATTCGCGCTAGCCGGGCAGCCGACCGCTTTCTACGCCCCGTCGTTCGAAAATACGGCTATGTACTACTTGGCTGCTGCTCACGAGAAAATCTTCATGCATCCAACTGGCATTTGGAATGTCGTTGGATTATCGGCAGGTGGCCTCTTTCTTCGCGATCTCCTCGATGCGAAGGGTGTCCGGATCGATGTCATTCGTTGCGGGGAATACAAAACGGCAGCGAACATCTTCACCCAGACCGCCTATACCCCAGAACATCGAGAAGCAGTGCAGGCGCTTTTGGACACGATGTACGTCACGATTGTGCAGGCGATTGCGGCGAACCGCCGAAAAGAGCCAGCTCGAGTGGAGGCGCTCATCAATACAGCCCCTCTGAGCGCGTCCGAAGCTTTCGAAGCGAACCTGGTGGATGCACTCGCCTATCCGGATGCAGTTCGATCACAGATGCAAGCGCTAGTGCTTGCTCGAATGCAGGAACGCGCAGCTGAACGCCAGGAGGCCAGGGAGCTTCTCGAGCAGGCGCTCCTGAACCCACAGGCACTCGAGGACCTCAGCGATAGTGTTGAAAGGTGGCTGCGCACCCGACCCTGGGAAGCGAACCAACCGAGCGTCGAGAGGGAACCTGCAGCCGAATGGTTCGCGGCCTATGAAGCGGTGCAACGCGCTCGAAGTACTGTTGCAAACTCGGACAGCGAAATACCCGCTGAGAACGCCACCGTCCTAGTTGAACGCATCCAGGCACTCCTGAAACTAAGCACAGCCCAGGAGACGCGACTTGGCGATGCGGTTCCGGATGCATCAATAGACGCGAAACGGCCTGCGTCTCGTTCAGAGGGACACGCTCGCAGAGATAGCACCGAGAGTTTGCGCTTCTGCCCGGTCACAGACTACATCGCGGAGCGATCCTTGTTCCGCAGTCGGCTGGAAAGGGCTCAACAGTCTGGTCTCGAATGGCTCAAACGTCGATTCTCGCGGACGGAGCCACTTGGCAACGCTGACCGACGAGCCAGCATTCCAGTCATTGCGATCGTTCCCGTAACAGGTGTGCTGACCGATGGTAGCGTGCGCTCGCCTTTGAGGGCACTGCGCAAAGCCTCCAAGGATCCAAAAGTATGCGCAGTAGTGCTACGAGTGGTATCGCCTGGTGGTACGGTAACCGCTTCGGAAAATCTTCGCCAAGCTGTGGAGCAGTGTGCACAGGCGAAACCGGTGATCGCCTCCTTCGGCGAAGTCGCTGCCTCAGGGGCTTATTTGGCAGCGCTGGGAGCCAAGCACATCATCGCACCAACGTGTTGTATCACCGGCAGTATTGGCGTCATACTGCTCAGATTGAATCTGCTCGATGTGGCGAAACGCAATGGCATCCAGTTTGATCACGTCTCGATTGGAAAGAATGCACCCTCCTTTGCCGCAGTTTCCAGTCTCTTTCAACCGTTAGATGAAGAGCAGCAACAACGGTTACAGAGTCTAGTGCATTGGCAGTACAAACTCTTCTGCGAACGAGTCTCTCGAGCACGTCGGCTCAGCGAGGAGGCGGTGCAACGCGTTGCCAGGGGTCGCGTCTGGAGCGGCGCTGATGCGCTTCGCAACGGTGTGGTGGACCAGCAGGGTGGCCTGCAGGACGCCATTCGCTTGGCTCGTCGAGAGGCAGGCCTAGCCGCCTGGGACCCTGCGTCAGTCGATGCGCGTTACGGGCAGTATTCGGGCTCTGCTGTACGGACGCTTCGGCGTCTGACGAGTCGCGATCGAGATGACACAGAACAGGAACAGCTTGCTGAGCTTGTGTTGCGATCCCCAATGATCACTGTTCCGAGCGAGGTCCAGAGGTATCTGGGCCAGTGCCTGCAGCTCTTGGGGCATGCGTCGGTGCCAGAACCGATGGCGCTCTGGCTGGAAGGCATTGGATTCTGGATTCATTCGTGAGAGGCTGGTCGGCGGTCGGCGATCATTGCGGGCCTCTCTGGAGCGGCGTCTTGAGGGGCATTTTTTGTTGCTCGACTGTCCCTGGTATGCGCATCGATACTGGAGGCCATTTCAAAGACGTAAAGCACCCGCGGCTTCGACGTCACGACCGTGAATACGTCTGCAGGGCGCACCGAGCATCACGGAGCGTAGACAAGAGAACGAGGTTGTTTTGTCGGGCTGTAAGACGCGTGTATCGAACCAGAATTCGGCATATGCGTAGTCGCTGCTGGCATCCGAAGAAACGACCGTCAATGCGCTCCTGGGAAGGAGCGGATATATCGCGAGACGGTTTTTCGAAAGACGCAAGAGCAATAATATGCGTAGTAGCAGGGTTTCTTTCATGCACTCCTATACAGGGAAACGTTCCGATCGGCCTGAACGCATCATTGCAATGCGGAACCTGATGATATGCCTCGTAGAACCACTCGGTTATTGCCAAAGATCGCCTGAACGCATCACTGCAATGCAAAACTTCAAGATGCGTCCCACGGGATCACTCGGTCATTGCTAGAGTCGCTTGGCTGCCGTCCATGGCGCCATTGCAGCTCGAAAGTGCTCCATCTTGATCATCGGTTCAGAAAAGCTACCATGTACTGTGCTTGCGCTTCGTTGCGGTGCCCGAATACCATATTCACCATCGCCAGCATAGCGTGCGCATTGATAGAACACCAGAAAAACTCATCTGACAAAGTTCATTGTCGTCACCTCAAAGTCAATCTATGGAATGTCTCGCGCTCCCTGTGGACTCACGACGTCAGCTCCTTTCAAATGCGACATAAATACCGATTTATGGAGATACCTCCCAAGCTGCGGTGCAGACATCACCACAACCGTCTGTGCAGCTGCATCGCTTCACGTTGCCTTCAAGATGCCTAACGGAAAATTCGATGCACACATGGAGTTTCCTGTACGGAACCTTTACAGGCATCGCAGCAGGAATCCGCACTGCTGGATCGATTCGTGCTGCATTTTCAGAGCGTTATGAAATCTGCTGCTTGGCAGCGGAATTTTAAGCGCCGGGCTTCCATTGCCTACGCACAATCACCACCTGCTTTTCTACAAGAAAGAGCGCATCTCTAAACGGCTCGAAACGAAACGCTCCCAGCTTTCGTGAACAACCAGGGCATCGGAGACGACCTCCTCCTGACTGGACGACTCCGCACGCTGCCCCGGGTACCTCGGTGCTCTGCTGCATCCATGAAATGGCGTATAGCTGAAACGTTCGCGCATCTTCCCGAACAACATCCTCCGCGAGACGAAACAGCGGCACACGACACCAACGACAGCAAGCACAGACAGATCCACAACGTGCCTCCTGTTCCACCGTTTTCCAATCCAAGGCATACTCTGAAGACCAGGCCCTGCATAAGCCCATATAGGTTAGCCCGTGCGACGCTTTCGCGATGGCGGTGCGACCTCCTTTCCATCTCTGCAGCTGCAGCACAAAGCCGGGGTTCATGTCGAGCTCGACGCCACTGCGTTTGAGGATGGCCTCGGCTTCAGCAAAGTCGTGCCCGTAACTGTGCATGAGATAGGCGCATACAACCGCTAGACATCGACTCCGGCCAGAGACGCAGTGGCAGAGCACGCCGTGTCGCTTGCGCTGCGCGCTCTGTATCAGGGGAAGTGTTTCTCCCAAAATAGGCCATAAATCCTGGTCTGGGGTGTCCTTCAAGTCAGGGGCCTCATACCAGAAGCGGCCTGGCGCTTGTCGAGTCCAGTGCTCCAGAGCGCGGACGGCATCGCCACATCCAAGCGACACGATAACTTGGACCGGATAGAGTACACCGCGGCGCGCTACCTCCAGCGCCGTCTCTAGCGAACCGATGTAAAGAGCTGGTGGCACGACCAAAATAGGGGCGTGCGGCTCCCGGAGGTATCCACCAGCTGCTTGACGCGTCGATCCGGCAGTCATGTGGAGCGCCCGCACCGCCACACTTTAGAAACCGCTCTCCTTGGTCTGCTTGCCGCTCAACCGACGCCAACTGCGCCGTCCACACGCCTAGAGCGCTCTGTGAGAGGTTGCTCGTCTACGAGATCTCAAATTTTTATGACTGCAATGTTCAAGACTCGTGGTGCAGCCCCCATGGCCCGAACGGAGATCGTGCAGCTCAGTCGTCCATCGTTGCTATAGCCCTTGAACTCGATTTCGTTCCGTCCCTGCCGCGTGTCATCGAATGCTTGTTCGCAGTGTATTGCAGGAGATCGAAATCGCTAAGCAATATGCCGCATAGATCTCGGACGAATTGAATGTAGTATATATTCTTTCACTGAAGAGTGCAAGGAGGACTGCATTCTTCTTTCAGGTCAGTCGTACCACAGTACTCCGATAACAGAGGAACACTGAAACAAAGAACTACATGCGCTCCGCGCCTTACATCGATATTATCAATGTGTGTTTGCAGTCCGTAGAAGAAACGCGACCCGTTGATCACATTTCGGAAAGCAAAAGCGACGATGGTAGTCACCACGGGCGTCTGTGTGGCTCAACAGCTTGCTCGTGTGGTCCTGAATGCATTGGGATGCAATCCAGTAAAAGAGACCTGGTTCACGCACGGCGTTCTTCCACACAAATCGCAACGAAAAAAAGTTCCTGGAACGTCGCGATCAATATGAAGTACCCGGCGGTCGGTTTGTTTGTTCAGTCGGTGACACTTGATTCGGACGAGAAGGTCGGATCGTGTATGAGTATTCGTGGGGCAGGGCGCCCATTTTATGTACAATCGAACTCGAATAGAACGAGGAAATCATAATCTGTTCTAGCTTTAGTGTATTCAAGTGGTGGCTCCAATTTCGCTCATAGAGAGGGCTCATATTAGAGCGCTTACGTTGTCGAATCATTGAAGACTTTTCCCTGACGCCCGGCGACGCCCTTCAATTGGAAGACATGGTACTTCGCAAGTCCCGTTGCGTTCGAGCTTTTGTCGAATCGATCGAGGAGTAGAGCTGCTTTTCATTTCTCCGTGCGCTCCGTGATTTAACCCCATCGAGGGAGTGTTTCGTATTGTGATACGTAATGACAGCTCCACTGGGTGAATCGCTGAAGCGTGCAGCACACGGTGACACACCAGGCCACATGTCGTCGTCCTTATGCAAGTCCTTCTCTCTCTAGGAAGGTACTCGCCTAACGGCATAAACAAGTATGTTCTTTTGAAGAAACATGAAATTCAAGGGAAAGTTACGGACATGGATGTCGAGAATCCTGGAGGCCCGATGTCTCCGGATCCGAAAGAAAATATTCGCCTCCCCGACCATGGAGCGAAGAAGAGCAATTCATGACGACGACGACGATGATGACGACGATGCGATATAGGCGAGAAAAGTTGTTTGCTCGACGGTACGTTTGCGAAACTGTAGTGGCACCGAGAGCACGAGTTCGAGGCATCTTCGCAAAGCTAAGTTCCACTATTTGCAGTAAATGAAAGGATTTCGTTTACCGAGACCTCAACGCCGCGATCAATATCAGACAAATGTGCAGTACGAAAGACTATACCCGAGGAACTGACGCGATCTAACTTCGCAGGGCACTCTCTCAGGCTCAAAGTGTGTCTAGATAAACTGAAACCGATAGCACGTGGCTGGTCAAAAAAGGCTGCGAGGCTTCTCAGGGTGGATATTCATTTACTCTATGGTCCTGGGATATTTTCTGTTTCACGGATCACATGTATACAGCGACTAGTTCAGATGCCGATCGGCGTCCTGTCCAACGCTAACTACACCAGTTCCAGGATAAGATGTGACATGGAACTATTCGCTCTGTTTCTGTCTTGCGATTTCAACCGAACTATTTTAGATGTCCAGGCTCTGCGTTCGTAGTCTGGCAATAAGCGCTTACGGATTCATACGCAGTTTTTGGGATTTTCGGTCGACCATCCGCAGTGGCTCCATCGATGTCGTGGCGCTGGAATTCGTTACGCCACAGGATTCAAGATCATTCGCTACGCCCTCGAACAGGGATTTGTAAAATAACCTGTATAATAATCCAATGGATAAGCAGAAGCCTTGACTCTTCTCTCCCAGTTGCGTACAGCATGCTCAAATCAAAAGACTTTAGCATTTTTGGATCTTTCAGTGCCAATGGAACTCGTGAGTGCAGCAGTTCGCCCCACTGGATAAACGAGGAAAAGAGTGCAACGTTGTCGTCGACTGAGGGCTTGTTCACAAACTCATATCAAATCCATACGGACATTTTCACGTCATAGATACGATTGCGTTCAAAAGAAATATCGTTTTCCCTTAATGTCCATCGACGAGACGGGATTCGACAGCAGCATGAACGCTTTCAGAAAAAATCTGCCCCGAGAGCATCCGCCGCTTTTTATGTATGGGAAAGGACCAGGAACCGGGACTTGAGTCGTCAAAGCGATTACATTCAGTGGATAGTTCGTCAGCGCTTTGCACGAAGGGCGCGAAGCCGGATCAAGATTTCACGATTACCTCTTTGACCTGAGTTTTAGTTTTTGGTACCGTTTTCGTCGTCGACGACAGCGCGTTCTAGTATCCCTCTATCAAATGGAGCAGCGTACGCTTATATATGCTGCGGAGAGAGTCCGCACCGAGGGGACCTCTTTGAGAAAAACGCGTGGTCATAGGATATCCGCTGGACGCATAAACGGGAACGAGCACCGTTCAGTGCCGTCTGTACCCGCCAAGGGCATGAACCGAGCGATAAAGCAAGCATTCATGCGCGACTGGGCGGCGCTTGGGGGAGAAGATCTACAGGGTGCAGAGTTATATCTGACCAGTATCTAGTGTAACCGCTGCGCGGGGCGCACAGAAACTGTATACAAAGAGAATGAGAATCACAAGCGAAGCGTAGATCGCAATGATCGTCTGTCAAAGAAGTACATCGACAGCATCCGAAAGCAGCGGAGTCAGATCCCTAAAGCTACCATCGACATCCTCCGACTGCTGGCAAGAGAACCGGGGGGGAAAAAGCGACCAGCATATTCAAAGCCAGCACGTAAGGGAGAGGATAAGGAAGCAGATGCAGGAATTGCCGCCAGAGGCTGATTTTGGTGCTCATGGTAAGGGACGCAAGCTTTGCAGTGTACATACGTTTCAGGGGACACGCCCTGTTTTCTCTGACACTCTAGCGCACAACCTGCATATTGGGCGCGTACCGCCTGACGCCTATCGGTGGTTCACGCTTTCTCGAAGAGAGCAGCAGTGAGGCATGCAAGAAACCGCTCTAGCCTGATCTGCTCTGTACCCGTTCACGTTGACATTCGTAGAGTGCGGGCGTCAGCAGTGCAACACGACTCCACGAATGACTGGACTCGAAAGTATGCGCGGCAGCGATGGGGTTCATATCCCGATGATGCGCAGCGATGACTACTTCGGAAGTGTGTAGTTCCATCCATCGATCCGCTCGCTAGAAAATCCGATACTAGTTCAACTGCCGTGTGCGTAGCATTGCGAGCACCCTTGTGCCTGTCGACAAAGTACTCTACTCTTCAGGACACTTTTCTTCATATTGAGGCCCGGAACGCAAGCGTCCTCATCCTTCTCCTGTTTTACAGAAAAGCACCGCGCTTACTGCTTCGGCATGATCTCGAAATGGGTTCAGCAAAACGCCCCCTAGAGCGAAACATTTATCCGAGTACGCGTCTATGGAGACACGACGCCATCTGGGGTATCACAGACGCGGTTTGGTAAACAAAAGCGTAGCCACTGCGGGCTACACGACCTGCACCTTGTTCACAACGCGAACTCTTGGACGCGCATCAACAAACGCCGTACATTGCCAGCTAGCATTCATCGCACCAGACGCTTGTCTCCTGGACAATGCGCTGGATCATGTCCAGCACGCTCCTATAGCGCACATCCTCCCGGCTTGGTGGCTTACAAACCTGCAAGTGATCGGCACGATCCACGCGGACCAGCTTGCCGACCCCTGCGTAAGCAGATTCCTCTGAAACGAATAGGAAGCGACTCCCGCCCCACGTTCGAGTTGTGGTGCCTTCATAGATGCTGAGCACTTGCACCGGCGGTAGTATGCAGCTTGGCTCTAGGGACAACTTCTTCGCTGGTGACGAAGGAACATCGCAGTCTGATGCTGCAGCTTCCTGCTCATCGTCGTCGGCAGCGCTGCGACGTTTGATTTCCTCTCGTAAAAGGCCCTGCACAAACTCAGTGCCGACCGATACCGGTCCAAGCACGTCCAGAACTTGGTCGCCTCGCTCGCGAAAGACCTGTCGACGAGACGGCTCTCTGCTAGACTGTTGTCCACGATGTGCGTGCTGGTCTGCAACGGTGCTCTGGAGCTCGCTCCGGATGCCCGCTCCTCCTTCGGCAGGTCTTCGAGCATATTTTGTTGTCCCTGCATCCAGCGCTGAGCGCGACCCATCCCGCTGCTGCTGACCTGCACTTGCTGCCAACCAGAGACCCCAGAGCACCCCGGGAAGCCGAGTGCGCCCCTGGTCGTCGCGCAGTTCTCGACAGGGGTGTCGAATGAGTGTCAGAAAGGCACGGTGTAACTTTTCGATGCTTTCATTGTAGGGGAGCAGCTCACGCACGGGCGCTGCAGGCCTGACGGCCTTGTCGAGGATGCCACCCAGAAACCGGCCAGCAACTGCAGATCCATGATGCGGTGTCGAATAGAACGCAATACCACGCAATGCCCTAGACAAGGTTCCCGCGCCCGGCGTATCAGCAGCCGAGGCAGCTGCGTCATCCACGAGGAGCTGCTTCGCAATGAGGCCTCCATATGAGTGCGCAACAAGCACCAGGGGCCGCTTGCCCACACCTGCTCGGAGGAGTTTCCGACGCAGATCAGCGGCTTGCTCGCTCAAGGAGAGCGTTGCACCGGATTCCTCAGAACTTCCCCAGGCGGTCAGGGCACTGGAGTAACCAACGGAGAGAATTCGTGCCGATGCACCAAGGTCTGGCGCGAGCCACTCCCGAGGCCACAGTCGCTCTTGCCAGGCTTTCATGCTCTTGCGCGCTGCGGTTGCCTGGACAGGCGCCTCAACGAGGTCCTCATCCGTCGGTTTGCGGACGTCGTAGGCGCCACATCGCCACGTCAGAAGCGGATCGCCTCGAAGTCCGTGGACAAATACCACATCCACCAGGGGTGCGCAGGCTCGCGCTAGGGTCGGCTCAGGAGATAGCAGGTACACCTCCAAATCGAGGCGGTTCGATGAATATCCCAGGAGTTCCTCACACGCATTCTCGAGGGCTCGATCCGCGCACGCCTGCAGAAGCGTATGATCTGTTCTACACTTCCACTCGCAAAAGATGCGAATCCATTCAGGATATTGCTGGGCAAGCGTAACACTAAACCGATCCGTGATCCGCTTTGCTATTTCCATGCGTAGAAGATCCGCTGCCTGCACGCCCGCAGTGCCGCTTCTATCCTGGCTGTTGGGAGACGACGGCCTTGGTGTCTCTGCAGCATTCATGTTCACGAGTCCTGCGCCCTGCTGCTGTCTCGAATCGGCAAGGAGCATCAGCGTGCGCATGCATTCATCTGCTTTGGGGTTTCCGTCAATCTGCTCAAACAAAAGTGTGACTGCTCTGGTATCCGCATGACGAACGCAGGCAGAGGCAAGCAGGCGAGCGTACTCCTGTTCAGGAGTCTCAGTTGGAAGTGCCAACAGGCCATCGGTGTCATCCGGGAAAAGTGGAAGACGTCGCAGCGGAGACGGGTCCGCTTCTAGAATCCGTTCAAGCGTTCCTCGCAATACAGCAAACATCTGGGTATCGTCGAGGCTGTGGTTCGCAGTACGCTCGTGTGCCGGTGTTGTGGCTGCTGGGTCCGGCAGCGCGGACTCGACGCTATGCCGTCCCACTGTTCTGCGCTCGCCAGCAACCGCTGGAGAAGCAGCCACCACTTGGGACCACGATTCTAAAAGCACTGGGGCAACAGCTGCCTGTCTGGCAAACTCCAGCAAATGAGGTGTGCTTCCTCTCACACTGTATGGAGCACATCGCAGTAGCAAGCGAGAAGCCTCAGCGCTTGCGGAGACGCAGGCATCGCGCAGGGACTCCATGACAGCGCGACTGATCGGCCTTGAGGCGTGCTGCATAGCGTCTCTGGAGGCGTGCCCCTGCTCGCTCGAGAAACCTGTCCGAAAAAGTTTCTTGCTGGTCGCTTGGTTGCACGCGAGCCGCCAGATACGGGCGATCCAAGCAGTCAAGACCCAGCCTCCTTGCAGCGCCCATTCTTCGCGCCACACAGCATCTTCAACGGGTCTTAGACTCCGCATGGCGAGTGCTCGCTGTTCAGCGTCCCCAACGCGCAGACGCCATACCGTCTGCAACACTTGTCTGCGGATATATACCCGATCCATCGTACCAAACCCACCTGCTGGGGGGCCTCGACTCCATCCCGTGCATGCTCGGTCGCTCTGTTGACCACTTGACGACTCTCCCATCGTATCGCTTACGTTCTATATCATAACATGATCCGCTATGAGGACGTGCCAGGGCTGTGCTTGGTGCATACACGCTCGTTGTGCGCTTAGCGCTCGTTTCGCCTTGGCCCGTCGCTGACGAGCAGCGGTGTCGCAGCAGCGTCCAGCGTGCGCTGCTTGTGCCGCGTTTAAAGAGTCCTGCGGCACTACAGGGCTGTAGCGGCCGGCTCACACGAGCGCTGGCAGGGCACTGTCTCAAGCGTTTCCAGCGGGTGTACTGCAGGTACGGGAGGTACGACTCTGGACAGGTACCTGGCGCTGTTCAACGGTACTCCTCTCGCTAACTGAGCTTGAACTGTGGACAACTTGGAAACCGTCTCGTTTAGTTGTCCTGAACAGACGCAGGCAAGTGGCAACTGCCTCCCTTTGCGCTGCAACTAGGCTTGGTGGCTTTCCCGGTGACGCTGAAGCGACCTTGCAGACGTCTCGACTACGTACGGGCAGTTATGTGTTTGCAAGCAACGTGCTAGAGCGTGTTCAGTTGCGAGCAAGCGTCTATGTAGAAGATGTAAACGTCCGTTTTTATTCAAAACTTGCGTCAGTCTAGGTACACAACGATTTCTTTGACGTACCAAACAGTGCTTCGCCCTATACGCGGGCTAGATGAAAATGGTACACTGATTTTTTCGATGACAAAACGTTTACATTGACCTTGCATCCCGGATTGCAGGATAGATAATGGTAATCAAAGAAGTGTCCATCATGATGCACCTCACCTCCAAGTTCCATGACTTATTCTCGGATGTATTGGTCGTTTCGTATGTTCTATCGTGCGCCAGGTACCTGCTTTGAGCACCCGCCTTGGTACCTAAACTGCTGTTACGGATGCTGCACGGAAACAGAGCGGCTTTGCCATACCACTGAGCGCTTCGGCTGGAGGAATGCTTCACCTAACATGGAGTCGGGATCCATTATAATCCTGAGTGCCGGTAAGCTGTGCAGACAGACGTACTGTCTGCGGCAGCGCGAAGCGATATACAAGGAGTCCACTGCGACCGGGGCGATCCCCAGACACAGCATACCCGCTCCTAGTCCTGGAATAAACTGCGTTTTGGACGAGCTGCTCAGGTCCATTCACAGCACTAGGCACTGGAAAGAGCATGAATGACTGGTCTAGCAGACACGTCCGGCTCGCGAGACCCTCCTCCTATAGGGTAAACTTTCGACAGTGTGGAAAGCGTGTCCGCCTTTTAACGTTTATCGTAGATGGGGAAAGTAATCATTTTATTGTCGCTACTTAGTGGCTTCTTTCTGTTCTTCGTTCTGAATAGAGCGCTCGATGCGCGAACCTCCATACCTGGCAGGAACTGAACATGTCGCGTATCTCGCAGATGGAGGGAAACGCGATCCTGACCGCTCCTTGCCCTATTTCTCTAAAGGGCGAGTTGTATTCTCGTTAACTTCATAGCCAAGTATACTTTTCAATTCGATTGCTTTTCAACCCTCAAGTAAAAATATTCGATTGACTTTTCGCAGTATATAACAGAAGCGTTCAAAGAGCGTTCTTTTTCAAAAAAAAAAATAAAAATGAAAAGTTATGAGAAAGCAAGTCGACGATCCTGGAGGCCCAGTGTCGCTGGGTGCCAGACAAAAAACGAAAAACTGTGCCTAGTCCAGAGGAACAGGAAAAGGCAAAGAAGCAAGGGCAGGAAGCCCGACGTCAGTGGCTGCAAGAAAGACGACAGTACGACGAGACGGTGGGGAAAGCCTGTTTTCTTAAACATATCAAGGATCCGCATAGAGAAAAATCGCGAGAGGTCATTAGGAACCGTGTCGATTCGTACTCCAGGAGGAGTATAAAGTCGTCCTCAGGACTAATGCATCTGGTGAAGGGGATGTACGAAGACGTGATGGACATGGAAACAGTCGAGGTTCCGGAAGAATTCTTCGACAAGACCTATATTCGTCACCTGATGCTTGGTAGAGCGGAAGCGCAGAGGGAAAAAGATCGGATACACGTCCTCACGAAAACCATCCTTTTTACAGCTTCGAGGGTGCTCGAAACAAGGGTGACCGGGATATTTACGACAATGGGGCGATGAAGTAGATCACGAACCTGAAGAACCATTTGACAGTCAACCTCGAACGTTTCATGAAACGCACCGTGTTTGCACTCTACTCGGGCCTATCTCGCAATGGAAAATGGGCGATTATCAATGGCATCACGAAAGATCGCAAGCGTGAAGATGAAGTCGAATTCGTCGACAAGAAGGCATCAAACGAGAGCACGAATGAAGCTTCTGTAATCCGTGCGGCTATAGAAGAGCATCGTGCAGTCCTGGAGCTGGCGAATCCAACAGACAAGATATCAGAGTTGAAAGAAGCTAAGGAAAGATACTATCGCCTCGTCCTGCGCTATTTCGTGTTTCTGGACCAAGAACTCGAACGCAAGGCAGAGGTGAAGCTGAGTGAGGAAAGCAATGAAGAGTGGGAGAGACGGAAGGCTTTCCTACTTGGGAATCGCTTCAACGTGGTTCCAATGTGCAACATCAAGTCACATTTTGTGACTATCCACTCCAGAATCCTTCACGGCATCATGAAGGAGATTAGTCCGGAGTTCGATGTTAGCAGGGAGGAATTCTGCGGTGAAAACCGGGAGACGTACTGGAAGAATATCTTCGATTTCAAACATCTCAAAGTGAGCAAGCAAAAGGTATTCAATGGATGATCGAAACCGATGGGGTAACCTTGTGTGTACACTATCGGCGGTTGAAGAGAGATCGTCCAGTTCCACCCTCGGATTCGCCCGTGACGAAGGATGAAGAAAAGAAGGAGGCGGATCCTGCGACGCAGGAGGTATAGGATAAAGACCTTGTCGTTGACGTGACGAAGGATGAAGAAAAGAAGGAGGCGGATCCTGCGACGCAGGAGGTATAGGATAAAGACCTTGTCGTTGACGTGACGAAGGATGAAGAAAGGGAGGAGGCGGATCCTGCGACACAGGAGGTGGAGGATAACGACCTTGTCGTTGACGCGGTGAAGCATGAAGATGAGAAGGAGGCGGATCCTGTGATGCAGGAGGTAGATGGGAACGACTTTGTCGTTCGTGCTGACCCCGGAAACACAAATATCGTAATCATCGCAGTATCCAAGCGTGCGGAAGACGGTACCGACGGTAATTTTCGTCAGAGAGACATGCGTCTTTTGAGGTTCTTGAAAATGATATGTTATCGAGAATCCGGCATAATGAATGCAAGGAAGAAAATTGAGACATGGAATGCAGGAATGAAGGATCACCTGGAAACTTTGAGCGAGGTGACTAGCCGAGAGGCGGACTTTCAAACTTTTCTGAAATTCATGGAAGTTCGCGTTGCTCATTGGGATGCGCTGTGGAATGAGTATGCAAAGCCCCGGTGGGCTCGTCTGCGTATGAATTTGTTTTGTGGGAAGCAGCGTGCATTCGCGAACTTTTTCAATGAGCTGAGCACCTTCAAAGAAGATGAAAGTCAGAGGCTCGTAGTGGCGTACGGAGCAGGGCGCTGCGCGCCCAAAAAAGTATATACACCAGCTCCAACGACAAGAACGTACAAGGAGAGCGCAAAGCGTTTCTTTACGATACCAATAAGATGAGTTCCGAACATCGTATACACACCATGAACTGGGGTGTACATTTCAAAGGGTCGAGATGGAAAAGTGCTAGCGGAGCCCTGAGAATATAAAAAAGTACGGAGCGCTGACAGATGAGCAAATGGAAAGGAGAGCGGAAGTTCGGGACTACTTGCATTCGTAAGTACAATCAATGGCAAGAAACGTATGGGATTTTTGATCCGGGACTTTAACGCCACAATCAATGTGACAACATGTGCGGTGATGGAGAATAGACCTCCAGAGCGAACACGAGAGAACTTTGTTGGACAACCTTTCAAAATGAAACTATATGAGAAAAAGTTGAAACCAGTAGTAGGTGGCCGGTCGAGAAAGACTCGATGGTGTTTGAACGTCAGTTGGAGACTTCTTGACTAGGGCGGGTTTCTCGCCACTACTGTACACCGCTGGCGTCGTTCGACTTTCGAACGGCGTTTTGCGATGGTTTGATCGTTGCAACGCTCCAGGAGCAAACAAGGCTTGGAAACGTGCACGCTTTTCATGGAAAGAGCGCAGCGCTGCTTGCAGAGAGAGCCTTCGATGCGGTAGAGGTGCTTGGTGCTCGTCGCTGAGAGTCCGCGAAGCAACTGCACCAAAACTGGCGACGGCAAGGTTTTATCTATGTGCATGGTAGTCGCGAAAGGCGTAATAGCACGTTTCAGCGGTAGCGTGCACAACCTGGGCCGCTGGAGAAGCTGGCTTGTCTCGCGGACAGCTCTGTTTCGTCCGTTTTCACTTCGAGGCGAACGGGCGCTGCTAGCAGATCCCCGATGCCAAAACGACAACGTTGCAGCTCCTCTTCTACCTGTTCAACTGAGCAGCTCTCATCCAAGGGGCTTGCTTCCGGCAAACTTGGTGTATCGGACAGCGCGATTTATTTGCACGAAACAGTGTTTGCCAGCGACGGCAGCAGAACCGCCTGTACAGCAGCAGCACCAGCAGCAGCAAGACGGCAACGTTACCGATTCTGCGTGTCATAGGAAGTGCCTCAGTTTTCTGCAGGCCTGGAGCATTCCCGAGTTCCCGGTAGTGTCCGGGACGCAGCTCGGGGCCTTCCATGGATGGCCGTTGCTCCTGAGAGCCCTCACACATGCGTCTGCTCTGCCGCCACGTCTGTGTCCCCGCGAGTCCGGTGTGCTCACTGATGCACAGCGCTGGGAGCGCTACCAGCTCCATAATGCTGCCTTAGAGTTTGTCGGGGACCGCGTCCTCAACCTTTGTGTCGTGGACTGGCTCGTAAGGACACAGCCGTGGAAAACTCAAGGTGCAGACACTGCGCTGTATCGAGGCTCGAATATCAAAGAACGGTTGGCGTTCTATGTACAGCAATATGTGTATAATGCGCACCTGACGGATGTTGCATATCGAATAGGACTTGATCGTATCGTCCGTCGAAGACTCCCTGCTGAAAAGGAGCACCCCGGACGCGGCACCGAGCTGGTGCTTGCCAACGCTTTCGAAGCCCTTGTTTGCGCGATATTTCTGGAACACGGTTTTCTCCAAGCACAGAAATTTGTACGCCAAACATTATTTGAGGGGCCGGGTTCCTCGCTGAAACAGCCCATGGGAGACTCGTGGCATGCAGACACACGATTTGCTGCGACGGACACAGCTCGGGTACGACAGGAGGCTGCTGCTCTGGACAGGATGCGGCAGCCAGTTCTGCGACCCCCGCATAATATACCGCTTTCTTCTCATCCCAAGGAGGCTTTGGAAAAAGAGCTGTTGCTCTGGGGTCTGTGTATCGGAGGTAATCGCTCTGCCGGAGGTGAAGACCTTCGAACTAGAGCGCAGCAGCAAAAGAGGTCGGGAGTATGTCTCTCCTACTGTCTAGAACATGAGGAAAGGCGACTGAGCCATCATTCCCTATATATGGTGCGTCTAGAGCTGTCAGGAGTGGTGGTCGCTCGCGGACGAGGTCGCTCGATTCGCAGTGCAGAGAACGCAGCAGCGGCCGCTTTCCTGAAGGCACTCGGTCTGGACTGTGCATCGTTTCGAACGCCATATGCCTCTGGGGAAGCGTTATCCAGCCGAGAGATTTGGAAACAGTTCCGCGACCTCAACGTGCCGCTTTGCATCCCGGACAACTATAAGCCCGCGTCTCCTTTCGACGAGGATGCCGACTGGGCGACAATCTTGCTCTGGAATCGAGAACGCTTCGGGAGCGTCTCGCGACAAGAACAGAAAACACGCGCCAAGGCCGAAGAACGAGAGGAACGCTCTCCTGGTGATGCTGTTTTTTGGCATCAAGCTCTGGGATTCGATGATTGGGCAAACGCCCGGCAAGTGCTGCCGTCTCTGTTGGCGCTGGTGCTTCCGAACGAGGGCCCCGAACCCGAGGCTGCCCGAACGGCGCTCGCTGCTGCGGAGCTGGTGGAACTCAAGTATTTGGGACACTGCGGTTTGAAGCTTTTCGCAGCAAGCTCCAGTCTTCGGATCTATGGTCCGGGTGCATGGTCGACGGGAGCCCTTCACGATGACTACGTGCGAGCGATTGCGTCAACAGCGGTAACGGGGCAGGCTGCGGAGCTGCTGAGACGTCTGCAGCGCGCCGGGGCCTGGCGGACGAGGCAGCGCCTCTCAGCAGCTGCGCAACGCGAACTGTTGCTAGCGTTCTTAGGAATTGCACAGGTGCTGTTTGGTTACGAAAAAGGGCCGGATTTACTTCTTAGAACTCTGGATGAGGAGAAACGCGCGTCTACACCTGTCTCTTTCGACAGACCCCATCTTTAGATGAAGCTTTGGACGAGCTCACCAGTCGGTAGCTCGCATCCATGTATTCTGGCTTTCTCCGAGACTCTGAAAAGCTATGACACCCCCTTCACAATAGAAAAGGACACATCCTCCAACGCAGGCGTACAGAATACCATTTGTATCTCTTCAGATTTTCATCAAGATCAGCCTTTGTGCGCTGTTTCTGCGACTGCATTGATTTCCTCCCTCTTTTCTCCGGCTTTAAATAAGCAGCGCTTTCCTTCCCATCAAGTTCCGTTTTCAGCAGCTGGGGGATGCTGATGGACGCATGAATGTACAATAGGCACCGTTCACGGCTGGTGTCGACCCATCGGATGCACAGACCGAAGTTGCGATCCTCGCTTTGCGAACCATTTTCTTCTTCTTTGTATGTAGCCTCAATGCGCCGCTGGCAGTTGTGATACGTGGCCGCTGTTCAGTATTCTGATACGCCCACAGCATCTTCACCGCCAAGCACCACCCTGTGATGCATGAACGCCTGCGTCATCGCTCAGTACACAACCATGATGGGTATAGATGGCTGGCATCGACGCGCTCCTCCGTTCATGCGACTGCTACCACATACTACGATCATGGAGTTCTTCTGGGCAAACTGCTATACGTGGACGGTGCCCGCTATACGCGCCAGCGTGCGCTGTTCCACATGGTGGAAGATTTCCCGAAAGATATGGTGACTATGATAAAACATGTTCCTGAAGGAATATCGAGACTCAGGGACAAATCTAGATTTTTCGATCCCACTACGCTCGCTTCGTGCAAAGCGGTGAAGCGCTTTCCATTGGTAGCGATCCCTGCGGTAAGTAAAATGCGATTCGAACACCCTTTCCCATACAGTCAGAACACAAGTGACTCGAGTCTCTGCGAGCATATCCAGTGCGAGGTATCAGGCTGTAGCTGGATACCGCTTTCGTTGATGTCCACAAAGAGAGGAAGATTTGTATTTCGAATTGAATCGATTACTTCATGAGACAATTTCAATCGAATTTCAACATTGGCGTGTGAAGCACTCGTCAAGGGACGCAGTGGAGTTTCTTTCTCGTCAATAAAATGCTAACCATCGATGCGCCCGGTGTTCACTTTGAAACGGAAAGATCTAGGACTAGAAAGAAGCGTAGTTGAAGCATGCTGCACGTAAGGAATCGAGAAGAGTAGATGCTTGAACGTATAAACTGGATAAAGGTATCTTTTATTTTTATCAAACCTTCTTGGAGAATGTCGTGAATCAAATGCATTCCTGCGATGTATCGAATACCAGCGCGAAAAAGAATCGAAAGCGCCACTCCAAAAAGTCTCCTGAAAATCCTGAAACTCTACTCATGAGTCCGTGAAACCGTATTCGTGCAATTTAAATTTCGATGATGTGTATCAAGAAAGTTTAGCACATTTTCTCAAGCCAGGCACAGAGCGAGCAGTTCGGTGTTCCATATTAGTCTGACACAGATGCAGGACACCGTTCTGCATCTGCGCTCGCAGTGCACGCATTCGTCGAATCCGAGGTCATCGATGCAACAAAAGTATCATTTCTCTGCTTTGGTGCACATGGTGATCGTTCAGGATGATGAAGATCTGTATGTCTATGCCATCGAAGCGGCAAAAGTAGCATTCTTCTGTTTTGATGCTCTCGGTGATCGTTCAGCTTCCCAGAAGTCTATACTCCGAGACCATCGACGCGGCCAACGTCTCACTACTCTTCCACAGTGGACAGGGTTATTCATCAGCTTCCTGGAGATGCACATGGCAAGTGTACTGCAGCGGTGAACCGATCATCCCTGTTCCTTGGTGCAAAGCGGGGTCATTAAGGTTCCGTCAGACGCATATCCAGAGGAAGCGGCGGTGGCGGGACAGTCGCCAAGCACGCTGTCGGAGCGACCAACAGAGACGCACACAGAACGACAGCTGCTTTTGCGTTCGTAAGCACCATGGATGCAAATGCATCCAAAACCGCATGCGTCGCGGACGTGGTACCACGCATCCCGTGTACTGTGTTCGTGTCCCAGAGGATGCTGTGCAGTAGTCTACCTGGACTGCCACAAAGAGGTGCGCACCACGTTCCTGTACACTGCAAGAGCTCAGCTGTAGAGGTGCCTATGCGCCTCAAGGCAAACGTTTTTTCCAGAGGTCGCTGGGTTTTCTGGTCTCGGTGGAATGCTCGTGCATCTTACATAGTCTGTACGCAACACGCATTCAACTGTTCGCGAACGTTCGACGCTACACAATAGATGTACACTTCATGCGCAATGCCGTATACTCAGGTTTTTTTTGTGCCGGCAAATCTTACCAGGGCCGCTGCAGTTCCCCTCAGAGCGTCCCGCGACACGCTCATACGTGACCTTGACCGCCGACGTCGCTGCGTGAGCGTTTTCGTGCCATTGAGAGCGTGCGTCTCTGTCTGCGGCTAGACTTGTGAACTGCGCTGCGGACAACAACAGCCCCATGACTTTATGTACAGATTGTATGCTCAAGGGCGTTTCATTCTTTCGGGACTTGGGCCCCTTGGTGTATCGACAGCGACGACCTCGCCCCGTTGCGTCGTCGGAAACTTTCCCGCGTCCTTCCCGTTGCTTTGCAGAGCCGCATCCGCTGCCATTTCTTCATCCATTTCTTTCAGGGCTTGTCGGGTAGTTCTCCCAATGAGCACCAGTACACCGGCAGTAGCGGCAAGGCCAACAATCAGCAGCGCAGTATTGACTCCAGTGCCGCTCGCGGCGAGCTCTTCGCCAGCATCTGACGCAGCGCGACTGGCAACCCTCTCAAGCACTGCATTTCCAGTGCGCCCTGCGTAAACGTACGCAAGCGTGCCTGGCAGCATGCCCAACCAGCTCGCAACAATGTACGGAACGAAGCGCACGCTCGTCAGGCCGTAGAGATAGTTGCTAGCGGAGAACGGCAGCAGCGGGCTCAGACGAAGCAGAAGAACAATTTTGAAGCCCTCTTTCGCAATTGCACGGTCGATAGCGCGGAATCGGGGAAACCTCGATGCCAGCTTCTCCTGGATCAGGTTGCGAAGAAAATACCTTGAAAGCAGAAACGAGGTTCCCGCGGCTGCAGTTGCGGCCGCCGAAGACACCAGGAGGCCTCGCCAGACGCCAAAGAGGTACCCCGCCCCGATGGTCAGCAGCAGGGCTGGAAACGAAACCAGCTCTAACACAAAGTACAAACCAAAGTAGTAGAGCACTGCGGCAGGTCCCATAGATTCAAACCACTTCACAAGATCGTGGAGGTTCTCGATGGAAAGCGTGCCCAGCGAGTGCCCTAGCACGCTTACCGCACCAATAGCGCCTCCTGCAAGACCAAAGAGATAGAGCGTTCGTTTCAGCGAGCGGCGCTCGGGTTTCCTCTCCCGACTCTCCAGATCCGGCTCAGTTTTCGCCTGCAGTCTCGTTGCGGCGCAACCACTTCGCCAAGCCGAACGGACGCGCGTCATGCTCGCAGAGCAGCTGGGCCGGAGTAGCCTCTGTTCTGGGGGCCCCAACCAGGTTCGCTCCAGTGCTCGTGTCCCAGCACACAGCGTGCCTCGCACCGGTCGTGTGCGCGCGGAGGGAACACTCGCACAAACCGTAGAAGTACAGCTGACGCTTCGTTGGCGCGTGTTCAATAGAGACTTGCCTCCGGATCCAGAAAGCACGAATGCACTGCAAGGGCGCAGCCAACTCAGGTTATGCACTGTGCAATGCTGTAGGCACGCAACGCCGCTCAGTTGTGTGAATGCTGCAGGCTGCGCTTTCTGTGAAGCAGCGACGCACAGGACCCAAACTTTTGGCAGCGTCCAACTTTGCCTTGGCGCAGCGGTTGAAGCTTCCTGTAGAGAAAGCATACAGTCCACCAGCTTCGGGAGAGCGAGCTTGTTTCAAACCTGCAGTCGTTTCAGACACTTCGTTCCAGCGCTGCTTGGGATGCATCTGGTGGCGGGCCCGCAACGATGCGGGCGCAGGCGATGGTGGCGGTGGAAGGGCGCAGCAGGCCGTTGCAGCGCGCGCGCCCCGGACGTCAGTCGAATCCGATCGAAATCGACAGAGGCATGGCGACTGGCGATGTCAGGCTAGGGACTGGTAGACTGCTTGATCGTTATCAGGGGCAGGTATGCACCCATTGCTATTCTGTTCGATGCATAGATGCTAAAGCCTGAAATGTCGGACGGTTGAGTGGACAGTATCCCTGCATCTCAAGCCGCAGCCCGAATTCCATCAAGGCGAACCGTCATGCGTCCGTACAAGCTTCGTCCTTTTTTTTCTAGTCCAGATTGATGCATCCGCCAAGGCTCTCGAGGACGCGCAAACGCAGCTGATGATCAGGGAAGAGAGTTCAGTTCCTCGGCAGGCGCTTGCGTGCCCCGTACGACCAAGAACAGTTTTTAGGCAATAACGGCCTGTCCCATCTAAAGATATTCAGAGTGCGGAGCCTATCGGGGACGCCACGATTGGACAGGGCCGCTCCGCGCGCTACCCTTGCCCGCCTCGGACCGCCACATGGAGGACACGGCGCAGGACGAGGACTCGCTCATTGCCAAGACTCCTCCGGGGAGCAGAGCAAGGCCTACTACTGGAGCCCAGCGACGTGCTGGTGCGAGTTCGCGATCAGTTCGACACGCGCGCCTCGAGGGCCTCTCTGCGTCGTCGCCGAAGAGCTGACAGAAAGCGTTCCAGGTGCGCGAGCCTCACTTGGGCATATACCAGTGAGTGGGTGCGGGCACCACTAGTCCGGTGAACTCGGCCGGTCAGCCAAATCCTCCACCCGGTAGGTTCGCACCGTCACTGCAGCGAGCGCAGTCCAAGCTTCTAGGCGCGGTAGGCGTTCAGGATGCGCGTCCAATTCGGCAAGATGCGCTGCCGGCATGCCCGCCCATGTGTCGGACCCATTCCGTGCAAGCGAGGCACGTCGAGCGATTTGGGGCGCGTGCATAGGCCCGCGCACGATGAATGATCTGGTTGCATGCGCACACAAACAGGACTTTTCTGACCATGATATCCCTATTCGGACATGACGCATCGCGCACTTCCGCAACACCTCGTTGCTGGGCGCAGCCGGCCGCGGCACCTCGCGAGCACGCCGGCCTCGGCAGCGCGAGCGCATTAGCGAGATCTCCGACGACGGACGTGGGTCGAGATTCGATTTCGGAGGCCGCACAACGCAAAGAGGTCATTCGTGTTTGTGTCTGCGGACTCTGAACGTTCCTCGTAAAGCACTTCTGATATGATCGGCTTCGTTGGTTCTGTTAGCTCTCTCGGCGCTCGTGTTTCATCCTTTACAGCAAGCTGTAGTGCAAGCAACAGCTGCTCGGTCGTAGCTGCTCCCCGACGGGCGTTCGACCTCCGCGCGGCTGAGGAGAAGCCACAAACCAGCAGTTCGAGTGCAGCGGGATCGTCTTCTGCTTCGAGTAGTGGCGCGGGATCATCGGAGCGTGCGGCGCCATCAGCAGTGTCGTCACCCCCTGCGGCGGCGACGTCCACGCAAAGCGGGGCAGCGAAGATGCCCACGATGACTGCACTGAAGACGGCAGCAAATAGGAAGTTGGGTGAGGTTACACAGGCTCGCTTGCGCAAGGTCGGAGACTCCGTCACCCCAAGTTATCGCCAGATCGATAGCTTCCGTGTTCCAGCGTATCCGATACCCGGGAAAGATGACGAAGTGTCTCGCCGCACGGAGCGTATGTACATGATCCTGCGCCAGATCTTTGGATACGGTCACCTCTTCGAGCGAGACGGTGAGGAAATGGATAAGCTCCAGAGTTGCTACATCAATGGTGAGCTGAGCACGAAGGATTTCGTGAGAGCCGTCGCCAAGTCGGAAACATACAAGGAAAAGTTTTGGAACAACCGGCCGCCGTTCGGACGCTACGGCGCGGTGGAGCTCGCCTACAAGCATCTGCTTGGCCGCCGCACCTTCGACGCGAAGGAGAACGCAGCTGCGCAAGCGGTGTACCACGCACACGGCTACGACGCAATGATCGATTATATTATCGACAACGAGTATGATCGGGCGTTTCCGTTCCGCAACGACGGCAGCGACAACGTGCCGCACTGGCGTGAACCAGCTTGGTTCATGGGACGCCGCCCCGAACCCCAGGCACTACGTGGCGGTCTCGAGCGCGCGATGAGCGGTGCCCGTGGTGCGATGCTCTACCAGTACCGCGTCCGCCTTGGCTCCCAGAATATGGGCGTTGTGGCTGGAGGCTGTCCGCCGCCCGTGAACCTCAAGAACAAGACCGACGAGCCGGTGTTCCGTGTGGTCACGGCCGGGTATCGCGAGCCGGCAGTGAACAGCGGCGGGCTGGGCTACTCCGTGGGCAGGTCCTACACGCGCCAGAACAAGTACAGCACCGTGGCACGCTCACAGCGCACGTATCTAGTGCCACTGAGCGAGCTGAACAACACCATCACTCGCATTCACCGCTCGGGAGGCTACATCCGCACAGTGGAGCGAGCGTAATAACGGAGCGTTTCACGAGGGACGCTCACAGGAGGATGCTTGCGCTGCGTTCACGGGACCAGAACCCGCGGGGGACGTTTAACTCATGCTGTTTCTTGGTACGCTCACTGAATGGCAGGGAAATGTGAAAAGCAGCTGGATCTCATCCTTCCAGCATGGAAATAGTATTAAGAGGACTTTTGGGAACGATATATCAATAGTTGCCATGCCATTCGTTTCGTGTTATCGCATGAAAACGTTTGACTTCAAAGGATCGACAAAGTCAGGATTCGTAAATAGACGGTAATTAGAACATCACAGTGCTCGTGTCTCCAGCGAACGCTGTAGACCGCTGTCAGCGAGTGCGGCATTCGCGCATGCGCCAGCGCATCAGCGAAGAAACGGCGCGAGACACCTCCCAGCGAGCCCGCCATGAACTCGATCGTCAGTGATCGTGCATGAAACCAGCGAGGCGTGTTTCCTCTTCACCGGCTTTGCTCGTCAGGTTAACGTCGCACGACGGAAGACGCTTCGCCCCAGCATCCACGCTGAGGCTCCCGGAAAAAAGAAACCACCGAGCTAGAGAGGGCGCGCTCCACCCAGCCTGTGATACGCAGTTTACGAACCACACGCGGTTAGGCACGCGACGTAGGGTTTCCCAGTGCGTCGCTCTTCTTTTTCCTCTGTGCATGCGCTTTACCATAGAGATCCCGAATGCGCGTCCGGTTGTGGGCAAATTGTTTCCAGTGGCAGCTGTTGATCGCTGGTGGAACCCCGTTCGACTGGAATGGATGGACGCGCATTCCGCGTCATCCAGGAGGCGCGCTTCATCACATATCTATGACAGTGGATTAACTGACGCCGGCCAAGGCGAGCGCCAGTGTGAACGCTTGTCTCGACGATGTAGTGTGCTGCCGGCCAGTCTGCGAAGCGACGTCGGCCTTTGCTGGCAAACGCGCAGCTGTTCCCTCAAGCAGAGATCTCGAGCGATGGATGCAGCGGAAGCACACTCAAGTCGCTGGCAACGCCAACGCTTCAATAACGTTCGCAGTGCTGCTTCTAGCCAGTGCACATCATCGAGGAGAGTCTTCGATTGGATCACGCGAATCGGTGCATTCGGTTGGGCCCCAGGGCATAGGTCGATTTTGCAAACGCTCCTGTCTCCTTTGCAAGCGCTCAATCACGAGCATAAGTTCCGTATCGGGCTCGAGCGAGCCTATGGATACCGTGGCGACGCAGCCGGCAACTGGACAAGGTGCTGCATGCCTGTCCGTGAGACGTTCACGGGCTCGCAAACGGTTGTGGGCTCTGATGAGCTGCTCTATGCTCTGCTTTTCGTATGAATGCTGGCAATCTCGGTTCCGGAAGGGTTGCTGCATGACTACGCCAGAAACGGGGCAGCGTATTCGAGAAGCATCTGGTTCCCAGTCAGCGGCTACATACGTCGGGGCGGTTGAATCACCGACAATAGGGTCTGGGCTCGCTTGCTGCGTAGCGGCGAGTGACGGATCACTCAGGCTATCCGCCGAAGCTGACTGCATCGTGCCGCCTTCAACCAGGCGACGGACCTTGTCACGGTTCCGCTCCGTTATTGTCTCTCCCGAGCTAGCGCTTCTTGCCGACCTTCCCGTCTCTTCAAAACGCCGCCACGTGTCCGTGAAAGACTCTGTCGTCTGCCCTTCAGTCCCTGTTGGTGTTGGTTCCTGGCAGGAGAGAAGCGCCTCGCGAACTTTCCGTGCAGTTCGGAGGATATTTGCAGCCTCTCTCTCTCCGGTAACGCACTGCGAAGCAGCCAACGAGAGACTCTCCAGCGTACCAGCTTGCGAGGCCGCACTGGGGCCCTGACAGACTGCCTCCGGGTTCGCAGGCGCTCCTCCGAGAAGGCACCGAGATGCGCTCACCAAATGCTCCGAGAGGAGCACGCTTCGCGTCTTCCACGCAGTGGTGAAACGCTCAATATCGGCCAGTGAGGCCTCAAAGTCAGGACTTTCAACCGTTGTGCCTTCCGCAATGGATTTGGCAAGTTCTAGTATTGAAGCCTCGCCGCTACGCTCCATGTCTGGTTCTTCTTACAAGAGGTGAGCGTATCGAAGAAGACCTCCGCCTATCTACCTGCCTGTCTGCCAAACAAATATTGACGGAACCCAACCGCTTTCCAAACCAGGCGTGCCACAAGTCTAACAGTACTCTTCGGGCAAGTTTCCAGGTTTTGGCGCCACATCCTACGCGCTTCCGCAGGGTGCGTTTCATTCAATGCCGGTACACGGCTGCAGGCTTTCGTCGTACAGGCGGAGCTGCGTTCCCTTACTCCTCCACTTTGGAAACAACCTCTGCGTTATCAGAGAGAAAGGCTTGAACTGCTGTGTCCTTGACGTTCATCGCGATGTTCGTTTATTTGCAGAGTTTCAGTTCTGCTCGCATGAGGCCAGTTGCAATATGCAAGGCACGATAGTGTCGGACTTGTACACTTTGTCGTTAATTATGCAGCACTGCAGGCAGGAACTCTCGCGAGAATAGTTAATGGGAGGGGGGTTGGAACTGTGAAGTGCCTCAACACGGCATGTGCCGGTGACTCGGTTTGTCATGTTCTTCAGCAACCAGGTAGGCAGCCTCTGGGAGTCATTTTGTGCCGCTGCAAAAGAACCACCTTGCACCAGGGAAAACGTTCTTGTTTCCTTGAAACAAAAATAGGCGAATCTTAGGACAAAAGTAAAGATCGGTCTCTGTGATATAAAATCAGCCTCCGAGTTACCTGCGAGGAATGTGGAACTCGTGGAAAACAGCGGTCCTTTATGAGTGAAAGCCGTTGCATTCCACATGCAACGCTTTTCCGGTAGCGAATTCGGGTCCAGGTACCTCAATGTACATCATCGACTTGTAATTAATCAGACAGCGCTGTGGCGGCCACGTAGGATGGTAGATGCGTGCGCTCCTGTCCAGGCACGAAACTGTCAGCGCTCGCCTCTGTCTCCACGCCAGCTCACGGATGGTGCGATACCATGCTACGACTTGCATGAGATTCATGCACTGAAGAAGAGAAGCATGAGACAAGGCAATTCATAGTGGCATGCAGGCACAGACTCGTTCTATCACAAGCCAATGTTCCCTGTGCTGAAGCGTTCTTCAGGAGAATCAAAGTATGCCACCGCGCTACCCTGAGCGTTTTGGCTCCGTGCCTGTTCTGCCGCCTTCACCAAGCCGGGGCTCGAATCATTTCGATATCCTTCGGATGCTTGCTAGTGCGTTACGGGCATTTCCAGAGCACCGATGCGAAGCTGACTTCTGCTCCAGTGCCTCGGCATTGAAGTCTGTGCTCGCATGCGTTGACGAAGAATACACGGCGCGTTCGAAACTGACGCGCCGTTTCCGGCCAATATCCCAGACGGACAGAGCTCTTCGCGGAGTCATTACTCTGGTGAACGCCACGCAACGCAGCTATCATGCGCCCGAAGACGGGATTCGACCGTACCCAAGAGCGCCCCTGCCCAAGTGCGGCACACATCTCGTAAATGGATCCCATGTGATGGCCTCTTGTAGCGAAACTGCTACCGGATACGTCATCCGAGGCGAAACCTCGGCAAATGCCAAGATACACCGGCGTTTGCGACCATTTCAACTGTCCCGGAGTGTGACTGCAAATCTTCGTAGAATATAGAGATTCCCATCGCAACATATCTTTGTCTGGGCGGAAACGTTTGCAAAGTAGTTCTCCACGGAGCGACTCTTGGTGGGCGTTTCCCGCCACGGAGCGCAAACTGGCCCCTTGGGTGCGGCTTCCTGATGGCACTGTAGCTGCGCGACATGTGTGTGCGAACGAGTCGTTCCTGGGTACTATGATGTACGGAAACATGACAGTAATGGTTGCTTTCCCTGCATGGGGCCTCTTCGTGTTGTCGGCTCGCTTTCTGTGGCCCAGGGCTCTGCTAATTTGATGTTTGACGAAAATGGAAATCGTCCAATAAACTAACTCGGACGTACATGCGAAATTTTTGGATCTTTCCGCAGTCATCAACACCAGCCTTGGCGGATTCTCTGTGACTGCTTCCATTAGATTTCTCGTAGCTACGACTTTAAATACGCCGGTCGATCACCTCCCTCAAGATCTGTCGTCAGAACTCGACGGATATTGATGCCAGCATTAAAGTCCCGATTTCGCCGTCTCAGGCTGGTGCCAA
>Ga0080006_1093540_pt1 | contig 40688 bp, 39 predicted proteins | sample RS3BMetagenome_FD_69209 | JGI IMG/M metagenome (GOLD analysis project Ga0080006, IMG submission 69209) | Ferric oxide microbial mat and aquatic microbial communities from Rainbow Spring, Yellowstone National Park, USA - RS3B (SPADES... ...
TGCTAGAGACGAGACCTCCAGAGCTGACAAGAGGGAACTTTGTTGGACAATCACTTAAAGTCGAACTATATGAGAAAAAGGTGGAAGCAGTAGTAGATGGCCGGTCCAAAAAAACTGCGAGGCGTCTGCACGTTAGTTGGCGACGCCTTGTCTAGGGCGGCTTTCTCGCCACTACTGTAGTGTCAAGGTGATGCACCTTGACCAACCCATAAATGGTCTGCCCTTAACGAGTGGGAGCGTTATCGCGGCACTGGTGTCTGCGCTGCTTGGTTTGATTCTGACAAGATGGCTCTGCAAACGCGGAGAGCACGTCCCGTGCGTGACACTGGGCCTGCCGGACCTCACGGAGGACGGCCTTTTCCTTATTCCTGTTACCGCCGATGATCAACCCGGAAAACCCGTCTGTTGTCGAAAGAAAACCGAAGCCGATCGCTGTCACAGGTGCGTGGTGGCAGCAACTGGTCGACTGCTAGGATGGGTACTGGACCAGAGTGCGGCAGATGTACGCGCTCGCGTTCAAGTGGCGTCCGATGCCCAGCAACTCTGGAGAGAGACGTCGTTTGCTGAGCGGCGCCGAGTTCTACGTGCGCTCCGCAAAGCAATTCTGGCGAATCGCGAGTCTATCCTGCAGGCTAGCGTGCTGGAAACCGGGAAAACGTTCGTCGATGCATATCTGGGCGAGCTACTCACGACGCTCGAGAAGATCCGCTGGCTTTTACGCGAAGGCGAGCGGGCATTGGCTCCCGAGTATCGCTCGGTCGGACCGCTCACCATGCATAAACGCGCCTGGGTGCAGTTCGAGCCACTGGGTGTCATTGCGGCGATTGCGCCGTGGAACTATCCATTCCACAACCTCATGAATCCGATATTAGCGGCCCTGTTTGCGGGCAATGCAATCGTCGTTAAGAGCAGCGAGTATAGCTCCTGGTGCTCTGTCTACTATGTCGAGCTTGTGCGGCATGTGCTTCGTGCTTGCAAGCATCCATCGGAACTGGTGCAGTTGGTCACTGGCGGCGCCAGCGCCGGCGAGGCGCTCGTTGTCGACAAGGGTGTTGCGAAAGTATTCTTCACGGGTTCGACGAGAGTCGGGCGTCAGGTGGCCATGGCAGCAGCCGAGCAACTGAAACCCTGTGTCCTGGAGCTCGGCGGTAAGGACGCTTTTATTGTCTGTGATGACGCGGATCTCGAGCAGGCACTTGATATTGCGATGCGCGGTGTTTTTCAAAACAGCGGCCAGAATTGTGTCGGGATCGAGCGCATCCTCGTGCAGCGCCCTAGCTACGAGCGTTTCGTTGCCGAGATGCAGGTGCGCGTGCAGTCACTCCGTATCGGCGTCGATCTCGGTGCAATGACCATGGGCGAGGCCTCCCTGCGGGAACTCGAGTCACTGATCAACGACGCAGTGAAAGACGGCGCGCGACTCCTATGTGGCGGCAAGCGCGCAGGGCGCTCGTACTGGGAGCCAACGCTCTTGACTGACGTGCCCCTACACAGCCGAATCATGCAAAACGAAGTGTTCGGTCCTGTCATGATCATCATCCCCTTCGACGGTGATGCGGAGGCAATTCGGATCGTGAACGGTTCAGCGTACGGCCTCGGGAGCAGCGTCTTCTCTGCTGATCGCAAGCGTGCAGCGATGATTCGAAATAAGCTGCTCGTCGGAATGGTGAATGAGAATGATTTTGGCGTGAATTATTTATGCCAGTCGCTGCCCTTCGGAGGTACGAAAGATAGTGGTTCCGATCGATTTGCTGGTATTGAGGGGCTGCGCGCCTGCTGTCTTATGAAAAGTGTTACACAGGATCGGTTCTGGATGCTGCGCACTCGTATTCCAAAGCCGCTGCAGTATCCCGTACATCACGCAGCAGTAGACGTGATCGACGCCTTGATGCGCGTCATCTACGTGGAAGATAGTATCTGGGGACGCGCTCTCGCGCTTCGGGATTTCATGCTTTCAGGGTTTCGATGTGCAACTTCGATAACGCGTGCTTCCGGGGCAGCAGGCATCGAGCACTAGTCGCGAACATCGTCACAAGCATATGCGATGCGCACGGGGCAGTAAATTGCCGCTCCTCAGCGACAGCATTCGCATAGTCTGGTCGTCGCGAGGGCGTTCAATAGCTAGGGCGCCTTCGATGCCTGCGCTCGTTTCGTGCTGCATTGCATCGCATCGCTCGACACAGCACTGCACTAGAGCGCACCATCACGCTCTGAGCATCGTCTGTCATCCTCCGGTACATGGACGGCCTGCAAGTCACTCTTCTTATGGGCATTCTCGGGCATCAGCGGGTAGCGCGGTCTTCGCAGGAGTTGCCACGTCGGCTGCAGTGCAACGGTCGGCAGGCAATTCACGTTGCCGATGTCACGTCGGTATCCACTGCAAAACGCCTTGTGCTAGGAATAGCAACCGTACTTGTGCCGCTGCGCATCACGAACAGCATCCTGGCGTACGCGTTTCATTGCAACCGAGAATTCGCCCGATCCGAACGAGCTCTACATACGCTTCCGTCTGGATAGTTGCTTGCCGCGCTCGCAATTGCACATGACGACCCGAGCGATGCAGTCGCTGCGCAAAAGCACTTGCGTCTGTTCCCAGTTGTGCCGGGGGCAGCTTTCAGCTTGACAGCTGCGTCTGCAGCGGCAACGACGACAACGACGGCGGCGGTGGCGTCGGCGGCTATCCGCACAGCCAGTACATCACGCCAGCGGCCGACGTGCAGTGCCGCCTCGACGGCAGCAAGCCACTAAAGCTATCCGGAGATTTTTGTTCCGAGCGGATATGGGCATCGCGCGAACAAAACTCTAGCTGTTCGGAGGCATGCCTCTTGCCATAGACCACCTAACCGCTTTCAACTCGAGGTAGCGAAGCGTTCTTTGCTGATTTTCGTCCGTTGGAGGCGCATCAGTTGCACATCAAGGGCAGTCTGGCGTCGCGTTCTGCCCACAAAACCAAAATGCTCTGCGCGCACCAAACACGAGCACCAACAGCAACAGAGAACGATGATGGCAGGAGGTCGCGCCTCACTCGACCTCGCCCAGGTAGTCACGAATCTCGGCGGGTGTCAATGCCCGGAAACGACGATCAGCGCCAACGACGCCGATCTCAATGTTATGCTCCATCATTTTTCCATCGAATCCTTCTTTCAAAGTGAGAATCGCCATGTGTATCGCATCCTCCAGCTCTACGTCGTCCTGATAGCGCTTTTCCAAAAAAGTTTTCGCGTTCACCATGTTTTTGCCGATCGCCGTTGCTTTCCAGAAAAAGAAGCTACCACTAGGATCCACTTGAGCTAGTTGTGGGCCTTCCTCGTCGTGACCGGCGATCAGCATGCTCATGCCGAAGGGACGCACCCCGCCCGACTGCGTGAACTCCTGCATCACAGTGGCCACCTCGCGAACCAGTTGGTGAACCGGTATCGACTCGCGGTACACTTGATAATATTTCTGTGCAGCGTTGCGAGCTTTCTTGACCATGATCCGATAATCTGGTCCCATTCCAGCATATACCGCTCCAATCTCGGCAGTGATTGCCTCTACCTTTCGAATGGTTCGCGCATCCGCGAGCGCCGAAGGCAGTCGCTTCTCCGTGGCGATAACGCAACCGTTTTTTGCGCGAATACCAAGCGCAGTAGCACCCGCTTGCACCGCTTTTAGTGCATACTCAAGTTGATTCAACTTCCCCGACGATGAAAAGACCGTCAGAGAAAACGACGACGCAGAGTCTGCCATCCTGCTGAACTCCGGTGTAGCTGCGTAGAGCACCTCGGACCGGCGCTGTCCTATTCGCAGCTGCGGCCGGTACCGCCGCTGGCGTGGCTTGCCCGAGCCCGCGTTGCCGGCTGCGACTCGTGAACGTCAGCGTGGTAGCGCTGTCGTATAACAGGTCGACGAGGACGCTTCAGCAGGGAATAAGCAGTTACTGCACATGCCACGAGACCGAGCTCGACGTTTAGCACGGGTAGAGCGTCGGGCGCTCCTGCTCGCTGAGCGGCGAAAACGACGTCGTGAAGCGAAAGCTCGCCGAAAACAGCGCGCTTTGCAGGGCGAGGAGCCGCTGCAACGCCCGCGAACACTCGAGTCCACCAGGGTGTACAGGCCTGAGCTGGACTGGGAACAGGAGCCGCCGTTTGGTGAAGAGGCCATTCGAGCTGTTTTGCGGGGTGAGCGGAGACCTCGTGTGCTGCTTACAACGAGCGTGCAGCCGACGGGAAGGCAGATCTACGACTTGATCGGTGACCTCTTGTTTCTCTTCCCAGGTTCCGTGTACCGAGAGAGGGACCAGCGAACGCTAGAAGAGCTCTGTAAAGCCGGTATCGACCAAGGGTTTACGGATTTGTGGGTTATCGTTCAGGGAAAGGGTTTATCGTTGCGGTATCTGCAACATGTGCGCCTACCGGATGGCCCAGTATATCTGTATCGGTTGTCCTCGGTGGTTTGCAGTGAATCGATTCCGCATCGAGGCACGCCGACACCTTTACCTGTGGAAGTGGTGACATGTAACTTTCAGACGAATCTCGGACGACACATTGAGCGCAGCTTGAGCGCACTGTTTCCGCACGAGGGAACACCGCAAAGTCGCCAGGTTGTGCTCGTTCGTAATCAACGTGACTATATCTTTCTCCGCTTCTACCGTTACATCTTTGAGGCGTCGCGGGATCCAGAAGCTGCCGAGCGGGTTCGTGTGCGCACTCAGGAACTAGGCCCACGCTTTACGCTGAAGCTTCTCTCTGTTCGCTATCCAATTGATCGATCAAGAGTCGCGTTTTCCTGGCGTCGGAGCCGCGTCGTCAATACCGGGAAACGAGTGTTTGCACTGTGAGGCAAGCATCGATGAATTCGGGAGCTGAATCAAGAGAGCGCTGCTGCTGATGATGATCATGCTCCGCGATTAGATAGTGTCATGGTCTGGGCGGGGGCTTTTCAATCCTCGAAAAAGCATTTGCTATGGTCATGGCCCACGTTTTGTCGTCTCTGGTACCCAGCGAATACATGTGGCGGATGCTGGACGTAAGGATTCAGCGACAGAGCCCCGCACATGGGACACAACTTACGTTGCTGATGACCTCGACCATCACCGTGAACGACTCGACAGGCCTGGACTGGGACATCCGCAGGCTCAGGCGATCTCGAATCAGAGCGGCTTGGAAGAGTTTCTTGGCACCGAAGACGACATCACTGTAGACTGAGCATGATGCGAACGCGATTGCTTCTGTCTCCAAAAAGGGCATAAAGGCGTTGTCCCTACCCCGTGGGATAGCACGTGATCATTGCAAGCTCAGTTCGATCAGTATGTGCGCGAACAGGAATCATATGCTGGTGCTTTCTCTGCACCCCATTCGATCATACGCTGTCCGGTGTGGAGGGTTGCCGCACCCCGGGCTGTTTGGCGTCCACACTCGTGATCCGAGTGGCATTCTCAGGTGCGACTAACGCATCGCACCGTTGCAAAGTACCCAATGAAGAGCGCCGAGCGGTCATCCGCCCAGGTTCACAAGAAGCGAACCCTGGACCTATCCGAAGCGTCATCGCTGATTGCTCTGCGAAAGGCGTATAGTCCTTCCGCGTACCATGCCGCGCGATGCTGCCTTCAGTATCGTGAACTGAGGGCAGCGAGAATGCTCTCGAAAACAGCGCGGTGTATTCGCGCCGCTGAAGCGCTGCCTGGACATGCCAGCAATCACCGAAGCGTCTCAACCATTCACTGTGGACCGAGAGAGTCGGGATTGTTGTTGGACACTGACGCTGGGTAGCGTCGGCAGGCACCAGAGGACCGGGAGCACCAACGCCATGACGATGGAACCATCCGGCTGGAGCGAGCCAAAGACTGCTACCTTGCGTTCTTGTTCGGATGCCAGACAGCATGGGAGCTGCTGGAGCGCAAGCAGCCATCGCGTATATCTCTGCGCCTGGCCGATGTCCTCTGTACCCCGAGACCATCACTGCGAAAACAAATGAGCGAGCCCAATGGAATTCGGGTATACGAAAAACGGTGCGAGATGGTGTCAACGGCGACGTCGAAAGCAACAGGGGCTTCTTCTTCTCCATAGCCTTCTACGCTTCTGAGGCACTGTATTCGATGCAGCGCCCTCATTCGAAATTGCACGAGGCAGTCAGCGCTGCATCTTCACCAGAGAGTACAGCAGCTGGCGCGGTAGCGTTACGGATAGGCGTTCCTGGAATGCGGCTGCTCCAGCGGTTTCTCCTGGAGTCGCCCGCAAACGCCACTTTGCAAGACGCAAGCGTCAGTGGAACATGCGGTAGCTTTTCCAATGCTGCTGTCGGAACTAGATCTGAGGCACTCAGATCATACAAGTCCATAAAAATATTTTTTCGAAAGCATTGTATACTCGTACAGGGGCACCCTTTCTGGGTATGAACAGGGCATCTACCGGACGCCTCTGTGCAAACGTTTGCAATCTCGACGCAGGCAGATCCCAAGTCCTGCAACACTTTCTACTGAAGAAGCAAACCACGCAGGTCTGAGTCCCACTTGTCCATAGTTCGTCTTATGCGCACCCTGCATACTGTGTACAGGGCACGACACCGTTTGCGACTGCAACGACGATACTCCAGACGTGTTGTGTGTCTTGGGCGCGCGTGGACAAGTCGCTTTCGTTCTTCTGCAGACGGGCAGCTGCTTCTACAGCCAAGATACGGACCCTATACCCGTATAAGAATAAAATAGAACGAGTCCGCTAACTTGGACCTACACGCTAAACACACCGTCGCTTCACAGCATCATGAACAGCAAACTGCGCGGCCCGTACCCGTGAACGTGTTCTTTTGCTTCTCGTGGATCCGGCTATGAATGTGGGCGGGCTCTGCTGTCCCTCCAAGTCAGTTGGCGGCAGTGGAAGGATATCAACAATGTCCTTCGCGTCCCGAGCTCGCTGCATCCTGCTGTTTCCTACGCATTGCATGCAGATGCTGAAGCCTCTACCGACGCTTCATGTGCCATTTCCACCGTTTTTGTATGCGGTCACGGAGCGCGCTCCGTAGCAGCGAGCCTTGACTGGAGTCAGGTCTTTGCATATCTCCACCATATATCCGTTTCCAAGCGCAGCCCAGTGGCGCGTGAACGCATGCTTCATTGCGTAGGGTATGCCAGTGACTGCCACACAAGTCTCCCGTAGATGCCATGCTTCATTGTCGTGCCTAGTACCGTACGCTATGATCACGAGCTGCTGATGAAGGTGCAAGCGCACGTCCAGCGATTCGACAGAGGGTTTGTAAAACGTCAAATTGTCCATAATGAGAAATGAACCGGGAGGAAATCCGCAGACCGGAGAACAAGTCGAGAACTTTGGATCCATTGATGCTCCGTTTGTGCAAAACAGAGCCACACGCGCCACTTTGGTCGATCGATGCGATCACTCAAGTCCTAGTTCAGGAGAATTTGTCATGCAAACAGAAGATACGGTAGCTTCTGGGAGCATTTCCAGTGACAAGTGTGATGCTCCAGTGCAACGCCGTTTCGTCGATCGCGACAGAAAAGGGGGGGGTTCTTTCTTTCTAACGGAATCGATAGGATGACGTGACAGGTTCAGCAAACTCTCGGTATGACATCTTGAACAAGAAGCCAATGAGCGCTATCGAGTATGTTTCGCAGTCCATTCCGCTTTACGACATGTGGCGACCAAGACTTGCCTCGAAACGGATAGAGAGGAACCTTGAAGAATACCCGATTCTAGTATGCTTTATGTACAGAAACGAGAAGCGTAGAGACATGTGCTTCTGAAAGCGTAAGCACTCATGGCTATCCATTGAATTTCCAAGCTATCTAGATAAAAAAAGTTCGGAAAACAAGTCGACAGCCACGAACTGGCCGAGCTGTTCAGCGCTCCATTTCAGTCCGAAACAGAGCGTCGCTGACTGCACTGATCAGAGGCCGTTTGGGCTGAAGCACGCTCACAACGCTCTCGCTCGCTCTGTGCTCAGTTAATCTCTTGGATACTCTCTGATCAATGGTCTCAGAGTCCATTCTGGGACCCCTAACGTACCACGAGCGAGCGCTACAGTACACTGCGGAATCACTGGACCATGAGTAGCTCGGCTGCGCCTGCCGGCTCTGACGAAGCGGTGGACGGCGCTTTTCCGAGCGTCTCTTTCCTCGCCCTCTGTGAGTCCGTGGCAGAGTTTGGCTATGTTGCGTTGCGAGATCTGGTGGAGTTCCTCACAGAAAGGCGTCCGAACGAAACAGACGCCGCTGCGAACAACGTGCTCATTATAGGGACGTCCCAACGCGAGCGACACCGTCTTCTTCGCCTCCTGACGCTTTGCCGCTGGCTTCACCACAACTTTGCAACGATGCGCACTGCACAGCGTTGTGTGATAACAGCGGAGTGGCTCGCTAACCGCTACGAACGTGCCGGTGCCGACGTACTCTGGTCACTCTATCAACAAACCCGCTCGGAGCCGCTTTTCGCCTCTGCTCTGGACATACACGCAGCGGCTACAGTTTCGACGACAAGCAGCTATGATCGTCTGCCGTTGGTGCTCCATAGGCTACGGACGGGCAATGTGCAAGCACTAGCTGCGCCTGCCATTCAAGTCCTAGGCTGCCGGACGTACCTGCTGCTCCGAACGGCATCCGCAACCATGCATGTGCGTTTACGTTTCCATCGTGACTTTGAACGGAATAATCGTCAAGCACTGGTACGGATTTCGGATCAATCCATGCCAGGGTGGGAGGCGCTGGTCGGGCTTCGACCCCAGCGTATGACGGTGGCGTTGCCGACCTGGAGCGCCAACGCTCCGCAGTCAACGGACTGGGACTGGTTCATCTGGAAGCTAACCCTGGATCAAGGTACAGCGTATGCTGCTCTGGCAGCACGTATTCTGGAAGAACGCTATCAGCTGTTGTGCCGGAAGCAGCAACTTTCAGATATGCTATCAAAGACGCGCTACTTTATCGGGTGCTTGGTTTCGTGCATCTCAGTTGAACTGTATGAACCGTTGCGCATCGCATCATTGGCAAAGTCTGTAGAGGTGCTTTCTAACACGAACTCGAGACAGAAAGCGTCACCATTGGGGGGTACAGCAACCTCGTCGACATCTGCGACGATTAGGGTCCAGAGACTGGACGCTTCACCGGGCCGCTTTCGAATCCTGTACTGGCCTAGCGCCGTCAAACCGCCGAATGCGGATGCTTTAGTTATGGCGGAGAATCGCTGGTGGTACGGAATCACCCTGCAATGTACGCACCTGACGGTACCGCCGACGCCGGAGTGGCTCTGGGATCCAAGCCTCCGTCTCCAGGTACCGCTCTATGGCTATGTGCGCGTCGAACATCAACCGCCGTTGCCAGTGCACAAATGCATACCTCACGAGGTATGCTCCGAAGGCGATGGTGTTGCGCTTGTGGCTGCGGCGCGTCGAGCGCGTTCAACGGCACTTTTGCAGGCGCTTGTTTCCGAACGATCCATCTTTGGAGTCGTGCATCACCTGCATCCCACTGTCGTGCGCCTTGTTCCTCGTGGAGACAGCGGGATTGCCCTCCGGTTACAAGTCCATGAGCCGGACGGTCTCGTGGCGCTGAGCATAGACGGTGGATCTGTTCTGGAACAGATTCGCAATCTGAGAAGTTTTATGGAGCCGGCGATGCCGGCCTGGTTACGTCCGGAAACCTGGCCCGTGTGGTTGCCGATCCCCGAACAGCGTCGTCGAGTGCACAGTCGACTCGAGGCCCTGTATCATGCTGCGCTGCACGATCAGGTGTGGGTTGTCGCGCAGCTACATAAGCAGGTGCCATTTCTCGTGTATCTCTTGCCCGAGGCGACTCGTTCACAACTGGCTCTCAAACTCACTTCCGGATCCTATTTTGTCCCGGTCCATAGGGTGCTTGCAGCGCTGCTCGAGCACGACACTGCAGATACGGTGCGTGCGCAAAGCATCCGCATAATGGCTTACGTTGTCGATACGCTTCGACGCTTAGAGTTCCTAACCACAACGCTGCTAGAGCAAGGAGTACTAGCCAATACCGTCGCTATAGACAGCACGACCTGGTCTGGGGCGTTGGCCTTGGTTCGAGGTCACGTTGACCGTCTCTCCGTACCGGTTTCGCTCAAGTCATTGGATGTCCTGGAAATCCAAGCGAGCTGGTTACATCTCGAGGTAGCTTCCCTGAAACGATCTCCCTGGAGTCTGGAGGTCGATATTGCCCCCGATTTGTTTGATTGTTGTCTTGATACCTCGGCCGTTGACGGCGAATACCTCGATGTGCGGATGATCGTGACGGAGTCGCCGGTCAGCTCGCCTGGTGCTGGGTCCTCCGCTCAGGTGCCTGCACAGGCACAGCGCTCGGCAACAGTGGCAGATCCAGAACGAAGACGTCACCTGGTCTTGCAGTATCCACAGGCAACTGCAGCATATGTGCAGCGCTCACGCTGGGACCTAACTCGAGCCGCAAAGATGGCGATGCTGTTGCGAGACTCGAGTCTCCAGCGCATGCCGATCCGCCGAACTGGGAGCTTCTCCCGTCTGGAGCGCTTATGTCCGGCACGGTTTTTGGTTCGGCTCGGCACTGAGGTGCAACTTGTCATAACGTACCGCTGTGATACCCAACCACACGGTTACATGGTAGCGTTTCGTCACTCGCGCAGTGCACCAGAGTTTGCGATTCGCATTGTGGAGCAGGTGTTGAACGCGCAGCCTTGCTATACCGTGCTCTATGGGCTGTTGGAGCGAACCCTGCCGCTAGCGCTGGCGGCAGCGGCAGCTTTTCACGGACTCGCGGCACGCTATCGGTTTCTGTCGGCCTTGCGACTCCGGGTGGCCTTTGTTGCTGGTAACGCTTCGAGTCGGCCAGCGTCAACGGCCCATTATGTGTTAGAGCTCGACGCAAAAGAGGGCAACGGCCTTGTTCGGATCACCGATGTTGGAGCGCAGGCCGCCCGAAGCTCAGGCGCAGCGCCTGTTGCCCCGTTACCGCACTGGCGGCACGTCTCCGATACCTGGACGCAGCGTACAGGAACAAGCTCTGATGCCTCCAGCTTCAGGGTGCCGCTCGGTGAGCTAGAGCAAGTGCTTAGGATGCTGCTACCAACAAGCACCCTAGTGTGAGGATCGTCGGCGCAAAACGCTTTCGTCTGGATGCGAACATGCGACAGATCCGTTTTCCTTGGCGAGATGTCGCTCTCGGGTGACTCGTGCTCGGTAGCAAACCTACGCGGAGTATCGAGTGCACAAGGCGCGTTGGCCGACGCTCTCTCTCTCTCTCTCTGGGTGTCCCCCGACAGCGGCAGTGTGTGGAGCGATAGAGAACGCGTTCTCCACATGCGTTTTCAGCGACCGAAGCTGTCTTCGACGCAGCGTCGCGCTCAGGAATAGGCAAACGAATCTCGTGCTCCGCTGAAGAATACAAGCGCCCGATGCCACCGAGGTTGCTGGATGCGTAGACCTCTGGGAAGTCTGCACATGACACCAGCACACGCACTATCATGCGTTGTTGTAAAACGCGAAAAAAGATACTCGGGTGCACGTTACCGCCCGAATAGCATCCACGTGCCAGTGAGGCTTCGACAAACCCATCACGTTACTCTTTTGCGGCTAGCGGCTATTCTTCCAAGGCCTGCGCTCGCTCACAGACCAGATAGCACCGAAAACGCTGCAACTGTGCCCGCTGGTACTGCTCAGCGCAACAGCTCCTCGACGAACAGCCTGCTAGACAAGGTGCAAGCCTGGAAGCAGGTTCACAGCGCTCGCCACGCATTCGAGGCAGACCTTGAGTGTCATGTGGTCATGAGGTCGTCACGCAGTGCATGCGTCACGTGGAAGGTACAGTTTCCCGTACCCTGACCTGCCGTACAATCCCAAACTTGCGTCACACCCAAGACGAGGACTCTTCCATATACTGCAGCTTCAGACGCTGCTCTATCGAATCACAGCGCAACCTGCAGCACATGATTGAAATACATAACCTATCATTGCCCTGCCACTGGTGTCTGCCGGGGAACCCTTTGGGCTTTAACGCTGCGGTGCGCAGCAGCGTGCGGCACATTCGGCGTCGCATGACGCTGTCACAGCGTATCGAGTCCAGGCTTGGGTAGACGTGCGAGCGTGCTATTCCAGGACTACGTAGGAAAGGCGTAAACTCCAGCGTTGGGGCAGCGTTATATTTCGTGAGGATCCGCTATCTCTTCCCTTGTTTCTGAGATCAGTCGTACACGCGTAGTGGTCTGGTCAGTTTCAGTGGTCTCAGACTCACTCTGAACGTAGCGGAGCGCGGCTCTAGAGTACCCAGAGCTTGGCGCTGCATCTGGAGTCTGTTCAGTGCTCATCCAGGTCAATGACGAGAGTCACCAGTCCGACACGACATGTTAGGCAGCAGGATGCTGCAACTGTCCTGAAAAAATCGCAGAAGCGCAAGCTTGGCGCTGCTATGAGCAAATTAAAGCAGGCTCAAGCTGTGCAGAGCTCAGCGAAAGTGCAGAGGGACGCGTTGGATGACCCCAGCGCCAACGTCATGCTGCTGTTCGAGGAGCTTCGGCAAAAGGCAACGCCGCTAGAACGGAAGCAGCACCTGATCGACCAAGTGCTTGCTCAGCTTGAGCCGAAACTGGGCCTGTATGCACGTCGACACGATATCTCCCGAGTGGTGGAGATTGCCCTCAAGCACGGATCGAGCGAGCAGCGGAGTCGCATCTGGAACGCACTAGAGCCCAGCCTGCAACGCCTACCCGAAACACGATACGGTCGGCACGTTGTCCAGGCGCTGTTCCAGTATGCGACTGGGGAGCAGCGACGAGCGTTGATCGCTGCCCTGCGCGAGACACTTGTTCGGCTGGCCATGACGCAGGACGGCGCAGACTGGGTGGACCACGTCTACCAAACCATAGCCAATGGACGCGAAAGAACCTCTATGCTCATGCACATGCTGCTTGAACGGGACCGGGGATTGCACCAACTTTTGGTCGGATCCCGCGATCAAGAAGTGCGCAGCGGGGATAACGCACTTGATCAACTTCTTGGGTTCGTGGAAGAGCCGTTCCATCAGAGACTTGTGGCGTGCTGTCGTCGGCAGGTGGAACAAATACTGGACAAGCCACGGGCACTATCCAATGCCCTCGTCCATGATTTAATATGGACGATGCTCTCTTCGTGGCGAGTGTCATTATCGGAGAAACAGGAGCTGGGCCAGGAACTCGCCACACGGGCGCTCTATCTATATCACACCAATAACGGGAGTCTTGCGCTCATGCAAATGGTTCAACTGGGCGACGCGAAGTTGCGGAAAGAGTGTGCGAAATCATTTCGCGAAGTTCTATCCGAGGTCTGGACCAACAAGTACGGCCATAGGGTTATTCTGACGCTCTTGGCCTGGACAGATGATACGGTCATGTTGAGCAAGACACTCATTCGCCCAATGATACCCTATTTCGATGCGCTTTTTGCTGCCGCGCAAAACAGCGGCACTCCGGCTTTGATTTACGCACATGTAGCTTTGCTTTTTCTTTTAGCCGGTGAAACCACTCGCTATTTCCATCCCGTATTCTATAGGATGGTTTGGAATCCATATAGAAGCGATCAAGAGGTACACCGCCCAAAGAAGGACCCGCAAACCCGACGAGAAGAGATGTTGGCGGTCATCGCCCCGGCGCTATTCCAACTGGTTCACACGTACGGCTTGAGTCTGCTCTGTGACTATAGGAACTCACCCCGCATGGGCGCGCTGTGTATAGAAGTGTGCAAGCATTGGCAACAGCACGGTGAAACGGAACGGATTCGAGAATGGTTCCAGCATATACTACGCGAGGCTCCGTGGAACGCGAGCGATGCCCATACCCAGCGGCAACGACACGAGTTTCTGCACCAGGTACTGGTGCTCTCGAAACTGTTTCCCGAGCAGATATTTCCGCCCTTGAAAGCACATGCATCGCAGCTTGCCGAACTCGTGAACACGAACGAACGGGCAGCACGTTTGCACGGTGCACTGCAGTCTTCGTGAAGCAATGGGTATGCGAGCTTCTACTGACACCTGTGTGTACGTGTCTGTTTGTGAACGTTCCCCAGAGAGTTTACTGCGCGATTCCAGGTTAGCGCCCGTGGATGCTCTTCGTCGAGGCGTGCTCTGCACATGCTGCTCGCATCACGAGCGTGCGCTTTCCAAGCTCTTTTGCATCTGGAGATTTTGAATCATGCAAAAGTTTTTCCAGGAACCGCCAACAAATGGATTGACTTGATCACAGAGGTCAATGTGATGCTCGTGAACACGATCACCTACCCGTGCGGCGGATTCGCGTAGACCATCCGCCTCACTGGTGACGTCATCAGGGCGTTTCGCACTGCATAGCGGCTTTTCTTCGGCATGCCCTGGGTAGATACGCGCAACTGGGACCAACTGATGCTGCCGTCGGTATAGATGCGAATGTTGGCATAGCCTAAATCATCGCAAATACTGGTTCGTACTCGTGCTCAGTGCAGAGCAAGAGCGTGCTCATGGGTGAGTGCCCTCTCTCTCACACGCACACAAATCCAGGAAGAAAGCATGACAACGTCACAACAACGAACGAATCGGGTGTCCTACGCGATCGATCCGGGTTTGCCCCAGTCTATCCAGTCACGGAATTCATAGTTGGCGCAAGAAATCGATCCTAGTGTTTGTGATTCCATCATGACAAATTGCCTTCATGGAGCAACCGTCATCGATACAGGGATCCTGGCATGGTGTATTCGGCACGGAACGCTCAGTTTCCGCCGCTCTGTTTGTGCCGCAAGATCCAGCCTCATGCCTATGTATGCGCGGGAACGAGCACTGCAGCCACGACTGCTGGTTTCCGCCAATATGCGATACCGATCAAACCACCGCACGACAGAGTGCATCATCACGGTAATCTGTGTTCTTATCGCAGTAGCGGTAGCGTCCGCCTCGAGAGGCGCGGCGGACACCCCTGGTGCCAAAGTCAGCTATCGATAGCGTACAGCACGCGGCAGTCGCGGGGCGGGAGCGCTTCATCGCTTGCTACCCCAGCAAGCGAACTAGCGCGGTTTGCCTGTGCATTACCTCTAAGTAATTAACTTGGTCCATCGGGTTCGCGAGCCGCCATCTGCAGACGAGAAAACTGCACCGCTCGCTCAATGCTGGTCAGATCTACAAAACCACAAACCATCGAGGGTAATATATTCATTCGACTTGGACTTTCATAGGCGCCATTAGGTTGCTCGCTTCTCCCGCGTTCCTCGGTAGTCGTGCCGACCACAACTGGCAGAAGCGGCGCTGAATTGGATTCAAGAATTTCCAGAGCCTGCAAAAGTGGTTCCTCTAGCGAGATGCTTTCGAAATCAGTCGAGCAAATCTCACCCAGAGTGATGCCCTGCAGAGCGCCGAACTCGCTCTTGGCCCGAAGTAAATCCCGAACGGTAACGAGCCCCTGAATCTGTTCCACCGGCATGGTGGTCGTCACTAGAATGCACCCGTGCTCCAGCGGTCGGAAGCGTTCCAGTGCAACCGACACGCTGCATTGCGCATCGAGGAAGACCGGTTTGAGCGGTGAGAGTCCATCGCGCACGCTGAGGCAAGCTGCCACGGAGCGAAACTCGGCATCTGGACGCAGCCCCAGGTAGAGCGGCGAAGGGCCTTCGTTTCGCTTCGTTGCATAGGCGGATGGAGAAGCTCGGGCCTGTTGCCTGGTATCATCCGCGATCCAGGTGCTGACGCCGACACCCGCCATTAAAGGCAGAATGATACGATAGTCTCGGGTCATCTCGAACAGCAGCAAGCACCCGGTGAGTGGTGCACGAAACATTCCCGCTAGGACTGCCGCCATGCCAACCATGGCATACGCTGGAGGCCCCGCAATCGGGATCGAACCGGACAGTGCAGTGGCCGTTGTTGCACCCAAAGTCTTGAAGACAATCGCAAGGAGCGCGTTGCCCGCGCATTCGATGGATTTGCAGTAGAGGGCCCCCAGATTCGCACCAACGAAGAGAGCGGGCGCAAAAGTCCCGCCCACAAGGCCACTGCCGAGACTCGCGGCAGTCATGAGGGGCTTCAGGAACAGCAAGCCAGCCAGGAGCGGAATGCTGAAATTCGTATCCGCTAACAGAGCGTCCAGCATGTCGTAGCCAAAAAAGAGAATCTGCGGAAAGACGAATCCAACCATGCCGTTGAGGAGACCACCACAAAGCGGTCGCCAGGCAACGGGAATCCGTCGCAATCCTGTGCATTGGTAAAGGTTTTGACCCAGCAGGAGCGCTTTCCGAAACCCGAGGCTCGCCACCCCCGCCAAAAATCCCAATCCCAGATAAAGTGGAAGCTCGAGCAACGGATTCCGCAGGTCATAGTTCGGTATCGAGAAAGCCGGGCGCTCGCCGAGACCCAGTCTCGCAACGAGCGAGCTCAATGCCGACGCCACGAGCAAAGCCGGCGTTGTACTTGCCCCAGTGCCAGATTCAGTTTGATTCCCGCCCGCTCGCTGCGCGATTTCGTTCGCGAAGAGTACCCCGGCGAACGGAGCGTTGAAACCTGCCGCAACGCCCGCTGCACATCCACAAGCGAAAAGCTGACGCAGTCGCTCACTAGAGAGCCGCCATTGTAGTCTTTCACTCGCCCATTGCGGAATGAGACGCGCCACTGATGCCCCGATTTCCACAGAGGGGCCTTCTGGACCCAGCGAACATCCGCTCCCGAGCGTGAACACAGCCGCTATGGCTTTAACAATTGCACCGGCGCTCTGGAACCGTTCATTCTTCTCTATGGATCGAAGCATGGCCTCAATACCTCCGTCTAGCGCTCCGAATCTTAGTTTCAGGAAGCTGACACAAGCACCACCCATGGTAGGCACCGCGATCAAGTTCAAGGACCCGACAAACGGTAGCAGTGCGCCGGCCACCGTGTCACCGTACCCAAAATCCGACACGCCACGAATCGCGGTCTTGAAGAGTGTCACACCAAGGCCAGTACCTGCGCCGACGAGCGCCGCGAGCACCAGCAAAACACCGCTGTCTGGAGACTGTAGCCATTGACGGCGTTTGGCGGCAGCGCGTAACCACGCCTCGACGTCACCCGGAAACAGTGCTTTCGGGGCTTGACTGCGGCTGGGCGTCAAGGAACTCTGGCAAAGCACTCGACGGCGAAGTGCGCGTTTCTGCTGTTTGACTCTGGCTTCTGGCTTGCGTTTGGAACGGGTCCCAGGCCGTACCGGCTGGGGCAGAAACGCCACCGGAGGCAGCATGCATCACCGGCGGCGTCGCTGTGCCCTGGACGGTGCCTCAGCGAACGACGACAAAAGCTGCCGCTTTGCCGTACTGCGAGTGCCCCGCAGCGCTGGCCTCAAGCAGCTGGCAAGCGAACAGGCAGACGTTTGCAAGCTCAGCGCAAAGACTTGTCGCTGCAACACCGTTGTCGGCAAGCAGGATAGGGATGGTGTGTGATCCAGTGTGCCCGATGGTGTTGCCGGTGAAATTGGATATATCTTTCTAAACTGGTCAGTTGCGGTGTTCATGTCTTCGATGAAACGGAATAGATCTGTAAATCTCGGACACGTAGGATGATGGCACTGGTAGTGAAATTGGATCTATCTGCTCCAACCGGCCATGAATGGTCGCAGCGTCGATGCTCGACATTGCTGTGCTGCAGTCCACGAGTGGAACGAGCATATCATACCGTATGCGGACACCTCTAGCCCGATACAAATCTAGTACGACTCTTGAATGCGTAGCTACAAGCTATGGGTACTTGGTGACGGGATCGCATTTGGTTCGTTCGTCGCTTCACGTATCAATCTGAGTCGACGCTGGCTGGACCTGCATGCACAGGATTGGCGCAGGTGGACAAATCGTGGTCCAAAATGCACAAACCTGGCCTGAATATAACCCGAGTTGCATGCAAGCATCACGATTCTAGACGTTCGGGGGCTCCAGCGCCTCGAAACTCGAAACGTTGTCCAAGGTGCGCTTCAATGATGAGTAAGCAGTGGAGCGAAGTCCAATATCTGCACGGTCGCCAGATCGATCTGAGCTCTACGCTCAACGAGAAGGCTAGTCGGGAACGAATGGAATCCAGAAACATCTGTAGAGGGAAGGGTGAAGGTCCCTTCTCTGGTTGTCGACAACGATCACGTATCCGGGTGTACTCGGAATGGAACGCTAACCCGACACCTTGCACCCTACCGTGCCTTGGTGCTGTTTTCGTGCGTGTTCAAGGGACGAACCCGGTTCCCTGAAGGTAGCACTCGTTACGATGCCGACTTGGGTTGCAACAGTGATGGTTTGGTTCGTGATGGCGGTCGTTGAATAACAACCTACAATGCCAGAGCCTCTGACCTGAGTTGCTGAGGCCATCGGCCGCGTGCCAGTGGCAGCGCCCACCGATTAAAAAGGATGCATATGGTGCATGCTTCCGAAGCAGAAAATACATCAGCGCTCTACGCATTTCGCTCTAGAAAACGCCACACAACGATAAACTTCGTCGCGGATGCTTTACGAGATGCACCGTACCAACCCAGTCGCTGCGCGAGACGCCCTGTAATGACCAGGAGTGCACTGCTGGCACCGCTGCAGGCAGAGCGCCGGGCTCCGTTCTAAAGCGGTGGCGGCATTGAGCGGTCAAACCGACCACGCAGAGGACCTATGAAGCCTGTAAATCCAACTGGATCGCCATGCTTGCAGTGCATACTTGCACCCGTATGAGCCGGAGACCTCGACCTCGCAAGCTCTTGCGAATCCATTCGAACCAGTTTGCAGCGCTGCAGAACACGAACAATATGTCTTTCGTTGGGCATGAGTTCAAAACCGTCCAAGCGCTTGCGTAACCATTCCTGCCTATTTGCGACGCTGCAGAAATTGAAGGATACGTTTTTCCTTGGACGAATGCGAGAGAAGCTCAGCCTGGGGCGCCTCGTTCGCTGCGGCCTCTCTGGTAGCCTCCGGCAGCTGGGCTGTGTAGCGAAATGTCAGCGAGATACGATCACTTCGAGGGACACCCTCATCGGCATTCCTTTCGGCTATGCCGTGCAGATACGAAGTATAGGCCTCCTCGGTTATCATGCAGAGTGAACGAGGTGGTAGGTAAACGCTCGCCACTGGTTTGCTTCGAGCTGTGAGCTCTTTCGAGTAAAAGTCCAGCACTGTGCCAGATAGAAGACTAATAATAGCGGCGTTCGGCAGAAACGCAGGTCCATCCTCATGGGGCATGATACCCTGACCAACACGGTATTCGTTCACGAGAATGTGGTTCGCAACCTGGTTCTGGTAACCGTCAGCCACTAGTTGTTCCGCGAGCTGCCTGATGAGGTCCGGAATCACGCGCGTATAACAACGATGACCCGACCCATTGGAGACGAAATGCAGACCGTACAGAATAACACGCCGATTGGATAAGCGTATCCAATGCTGACTCGCCTCCTCTCGAAAATAGGTCGCCAAGCGACTCTCCACGGACGGTGACAGGTACTCTGGAACCAGCGTTAGGCCGGGAGGACACAGTGGCACACGCTCCACTGAATTGATTATGGAAGCTGGCGATAGCTCGGGCATCCACTGCAGAGTCTGAGCAGGGGGCTTGGTGTCAAAGACGCACAAGGCCAGGCAACTTTGTGGTTCCGTTTGCTGCACAAGCGGCAGTCAAGCGGGTGTCGCTCACGGGGGTTTCCACCGAAGAACGGCAGCTGAAAAAGCTCGCGAATCTCGTGCGCAACGCCGTGTAGTCGTACTCTTCAGAGGGTCTTCAGTCGCCACTCCGTTGTACGGAGTTTGATCGGCACCCGCAGCCCTGAGTACTGTCGCTATGCCACGTTCGACCAGAGGTACCTCGGCGGGCTACGCGTTCAGGGAGCCGCGCGTCGCGCAGTCAGACATCGCCAGTGACAACCTCGTGTTTGTCTAGTTCATAACAGCTGTGTTTTGAACAGGGCCATTTGCAGCCAGGAAAGGTATCTCCTGGGAATAGAACAGCGCCTGTGGACAAGAGCTAGCCGCGCAGTGGTCTTTGCACCCCCAGCAATGAGCGTCATCATGGCAACAGGGAATTCTTGAGCACCTGCACCAGCTTGTCGCTTCGTTCTTGCGCGCTTCTCTCGAAAGTATTCAGGAAAAAGAATGTGTCCCGTGGATTGGGAAAAGGTCGCGTACACACTTTATGCCATCAATGCAAGTATGCGAGAAACGATCCTGCTTCTGCACCAATGTCCTTGCAGAAGCAGGATCCGCATGAGCCAACCGTCTCTTGAAGCCTACACGAGACATTCTGCAAGTGAATCAGAACCTGTAAGACTTTTTCTACGCCACTCCCGCCTCATCAATCAAGCCCACTCTATACATTCTATCAGAAATACCGGCCAGGATGCCACAAAATGACAAGTTTCCGTACTTTTGACACAATCGGTATGGAAGAGACACATATGGACAGAGAAATCAGCGCTCCTGTATGGGGAACGCTCCCGCCTTGAACAATGCACTGCACAACGACGACGCAGATGTGATCGCTCGTTACGCGAGATGCGGACGTTCATCTCACTCGATGGGACTTTATGCGGAAACAATGATCGACATATACATGGGTACTCGAAGAGGTACTGCTTATCACCCATGTTCACACTGTGCAGACGCACGAGCATTCCGACGACATCTGCCAAATGGCGATTCCGTCTTGATGTCGAGTACAAGCTGCGAAACGGACTGGATTGCTCGACACCTCGTCCTTTTTGAGGAACTTCACGGCTTCTCGTTCTCGAATGCCTCTCCGGTCCTGCGCGATGACAACGTCGTTTTCGATGACTCAAATCCGGGCGAGGAGTGCGCCTCTGGGCTTGGTGTCGAGCTGCTCTCGGCGCTGGCCTATTTGCGATGATTAAATCCAGACGAAGGCGTCTTTGCGATTGTCAAACGTCGTTTTACGCTCACCGATCAATAGACGCATTGCTGTCATCCGTAGCATCGAAAGATGCAGGACGCCAAAGCGGATCGCGTAGCATATTTATCGCGGAAGGCTCGCCTCGCTTTCCTCGCTTTGATGCACCTCGTCAAGCAAGTACCGCTAGATGTTATTTCTGGGTCAACTGGTAGATCGTTCAAAGTGTTCATTCAAAGTGCGACCATACGATCCGTTTCAAAAGCAGATATTGGTGCAGAGCATATATCCTTCATTGAACTACGGTGAACGTCAGCTCAATACGCGCTGCAACATCGAATAGGTTTACGGGATCGCTGTGGCGGCAAATAAAGTGAACGTTGATCTCTGTCAGGGTCAAGCATCTCGTGCATATATCCAGCGTCGCAAACACGTAGGTGCTCAGTGCGGAGGCGGCTATGCACGTCGTGCAAGTCGCATGCTTGGCGAGCAGTGCACTCGATACACGCGTATCTGCTCGCATCTTCCCGCGCATTCTATGCTCATAATGTGAGCGCATTCGTGAGGCACGTCTTTCTTAGCCTAGAGATGGCAATCAAGAGATCTGTAGGGATGTATCTGCTAGGGGCACGTTGCATGCTGGCGCGATAAACCGCACAAGTTGTCGTTCGCGCCGACGCCCATGTCAAGCAGTACTTTGGAGGCTGCTTTCCAGGCCGGGGCGTCCGCAAGAGCACGCAACTGCAACGTTTCGTGCGCCTCCAAACTGGTGGATTTCGAGCCAAGGCCGAAGTCACGAAATGACGACACATTCTGTACACGCACGCAGCCGGGAGACTCGGTACCCCAGGATTCGTCTGTTCTGCAGAGTTTCTCCAGGGTGTCCAGCAGCGAAGGCAGGTCTGCATACGCAACCAATCGGAGCACAAACTGATGACGAGAATCGATCCTGCTTCGGGCGAACGACGCCTCGAGCCGGCGCCCACAGGCACGAGGCGATACCGTGCTGCGTTCGTGCTCGCTTTAGAGACAGTCACAGAATGCTCGATACCCCTAGAACTCGATGAACCAACCATAACTCATGGAGGCTAGACTAGGCGGTAGCCATTGGGACGTTGGGGATCTGGAGCGGAACGGTCGGCCCACTCCCCAAAGCCGATAATCCATGTACATTCGGGGATTGCGATATTCGTGTAAACGGTCCCAGCCCATGCAGAAAGAACATTGGCGGCTGCATTCTGTATACGCGTCTCTCCTAGCCACGAAATCATGCAAGAGGTGCTTCCGCAATCAACGCCAACGATCTCTATACCCAAATATGTCACACCTCAATCGCTTTGTTGTGCAGCCAAAAAAATGGCAGGCACGCCTCATGCATCCATGGACGCATTCGAAGAGATGCGCTTTCTGCCTGGGTCAAAAAATTTGAAGCTTTTTGCCCTTTCAACCATGCTTCTGCGCCTACTCTGGCACCAACTGATGATCATCAACAGTACCAGGGAAATCTTCTTTCACACCATTCGTAACAGAAACGAGCCCGTACTCATGAGCAGCGCTTTTGCCCAATATTGCAAGCCATTCTGCCAACATGATCCGGGAAGCTGCCTGAAGCGGCGCTGCTGCCATAGACTGCAGTCGCGGTGGGTATCGCGGCCCGTGCGGTCCGTTCAAACCTCTGCATGCGCCATCCAGTCAAAACTTCCTCGCTCTGAGTCCGTAAAACTCGGTTCACGATCATCCTCACATGTTCCGAAATAGAGATCGCCAAAGTCACCGAGACCCGGCGTTATAAATTTGTCCGCCGTGAGACCAGCATCGATAGCACCGGTCACAAGCGTGACTCGCGGAAAGGCATCCAGAACTGCTTGGATGCCTTCCGGACAGGCGAACATGCTCACGAATAGTATACGCTCCAGTGGAACCCCGGCTTTAACTAAAACTTGAATGGCTGTTTTCGCTGTGTCTCCGGTCGCCAGCATCGGATCCATGACCAGGATCCATCGCTGCGACACATCTCGTGGCAAGCGAACGGAAATGAGACGTGCTTGCCCCGATTCACGCTTCTGAATCAGGATCTTACCGACCCGAACGGCTCGCGCTATCTGCCGCAGCCCGTTCTCGAACGCCTCTCCCGCTCTCACGATAGATACTCCGCAGATCTTCTCGTGGTATGCGAGTCCATCGAACTTGACACCCAGACGGGTCACAACGGAACGCGGTACCAGTGGGATGTGGTTCAAAGCGTGCTCGAGCAGGAGTCGAATGATTCGATCCGCGTAGAACACAAACTCACCACGACTGGTGCGGCGATCCCTTATTACCGTGTACAGAGCGATGAGCTGCGGCGTCTGCGGCACCAGGTCTACGCGCGTCTCGGTGCCGCCGCTCAGCATCCCAGCCAGCGACAGCGTATTTACGAGAAGTCCTCACCGAAATGTAGGGCAGCGGCCGTTGCAGCCGCTGGAACGAGGACGCGACCAGCTGGCGAGAACTTGCGATTCTGTATGCTGGTCTCCGATGAACGGAATCGTGCGCTGCGCGCCCTGCTGCTGATGTGAGATTCTCTCTTCAAACGTTTTTTGATGGAGAGCCATGAAGTTCGATAGGCAGCAATAATGGCTTTCGAATTCATACGAATTATTTTTAGCATCTCGTTTGTCCTGTTGACTTAGCGAATTCGAAGCTTTGTCGAAGGAATTCATTACGTCACCGGAATCACGATGATCCTCGAAGCTTTCGAACACGGGCTCGTAAACTATGCGATATCATGATGCAACGCCCACACGCACAAGACGCCACGCTTCTCCGTTCCTCATCTTCAGCGTACGAAAATCATGCATTCTTCAAGTTCTCGGTGTTGCTGCCTCAGGGCACCTCATGGGTACTGGAATACGCGCCGCAGCATTGAAGAGAGAAAAACGTCGATGTCGATCCTTGAGGATTTCTTCGCTGGCTCATACCAAACGTTCCCTGAAAATGTCAATGCAAACACTCCTGTGCGTGCGAAATACAAATCCTTCTCTCTTTTGTGGCGATCGACGAAACGTCATTCAACGGCACCACCATGACACGTCTCATGGGGCGTGCTCCGGTTGGCTCCTGTCTCTTCTGTTCGCATGGAAGCGACACTTGGACTCGTGCCCGAGTCACGCCAGAGGTCGCTAGCAGAGGAGCGCACGTCTCCGCTTTTTATGCGGAGCGAGCGCGAACGGATCGAAATCTCTCGACTTGCTCAGCATTACGGGCTTTCTTCCGAATCTTTTCTCATCATAGAAAACATCGCCTTCGACAAATCCTTCCCAGCATCGAACAGCTCAAGCATCGTATGCAGCAGATTACGTACTCACCGAGGAAACCGCCCCGAGAAAGCCCGTGATCGTCGGGTACAACACCGGGTGCGAAAACGGAAGCGAGCATCGAGACGAGCCTTCCGCATCCGTCCATAATGCGTAGAGCGCGGCAAACCAAGCGCTAACGCCCGATCGATGGTATGCATAAGCGAAGGTGCGGTGCGTACATAGGTCCACCTGACCGCAGCCGCGTGTCACCGCTGTGAAAAGCGCACTCAGGCGGTATACGAAAAAAGGATCAAAATCGCATTCCATGCGTCGATTCCACCGATCGTCTATGCATGATATGCGTCGAGGCCGGCCGGAAACCGCAAAGTCGCAACTTGGCCGCTTCCATCAAGATCCCCCGACGCCTGCAGATGGCACTCGAGGCATCAGGAAACACTAACGTATTGAAAAACGGAGAAGAAAAACAGAAGGAAACACATCAGTGGCATACATATCCGTGATATCCTCTAGTTCATAAAAATAGGGAAGCGATGAAAACCGAGGCATCTGCTACCAGTGGCGCGAAGCCCCAGGAATACGTAACGATCAACCTACTTGCAAACGGAGAAGAGAGAGCGTACAGCAAATCAATCGCATACATATACCCCTTGATATCCTGCTCCTCATAACATTAGCAAACAATCACAACCTGAGCACCGATATCCAAGTTCGCAAAGTCGACCTGCACGCGATCCCACGCGCACATGAACGCTGCGATCTGCGTGCGAGGCGATCGCCGCCGCACGCACCCGCAGCGTGATTTCGTGCACAAGCCGTTTTACGCAATCCGTTGTGCAGTGGTGCGGGCGCGGGTACCTGTCCCTGGTATCCAGACGGGAGCCGTACGGTTCCAAGAGACCGGACCAGGGGTCTCATTCACGTCTCAGACGATTGACAAGTCAGGTGCAGCTGTTGTGCTCGGTGAGGAACAGCGCCACGTGAGCGAGATTTCGGGGAAACCGGCGCTCGCAACCAGGGCGGAGCGCGACACGCAGCCTACGCTGCCGGCACTGAGCGCGTGCAGCGCACTGCCCAACCAGCCCCTGCTGCGCGTGTGGATTTGCACCTGTACACGGTTTGACCAGCAACCAATTCTCCAAGTAGAAAAGCAATAGACACTTCAATTCCTTCTCTTGTGCGCGCGGTTGATGTCGAGTTCTCGGGAGATGGTGGCAGCCCCTGTATCAATGGCACTGCATTTATCGTTGTCTTTCGTGCAGCAAGCTACGAGGCTCTTCATCACGAGTCACCAGCGCCTGTCTGCTTCCGGGGTGTGTCAGTCGGTGCAAACGATTCGACGCTCGTGTCCACAGAACCGGAATATTTCGTGTCCTCCACGACGGGGTCTGCAACGGAACGCCCTCTTGTGGCACCTGGACCCAGACAGTGGCGAACGCGGTGCGCTTGTGGTGTCGCTATCCTCGGAGCGCCAAGGTGCCGGCACTGGGGCCGGCACCGGCGAGCATGGTGGCGCAACGGCAACCGAGTCCGCGAATAACAGCAAATGCGCTCGCGGGGTACCGCCCCAGTCGGTGCTCTTCCGGCAAGTGCTTCGCCATGACGGCTGGAAGGAGCTTGCCGCGGTTGCTGAGTTACGAACGCTTGTTTTTTCACCGTATGCTGCAGATCCATGGTTTTTCGCTCGGCGCAAGGAAGAACTCTACAACTGTATGCGCAGTCGGCTGGAGATCAACCCCGGCCGCAACCACACATTTGTCCTGGTACCTCGGGATCCTAACGCCTGGACGGATGCAGGCGCAGATCTGCCAGCGAAGGGAATCATCGGTACTGCGGATGTGACCGAGTATCCAAACCCATGCGAGGATGATGGACTCTGGTTTGGCCCCGGCTACCTGTTCCCGTTTTTGCTCTCGGCGGATCGGACGAAGACACGACGTGTCGCCAAAGAGAGCACGGCTGGAGAGGCTCTGGAGGAGACCAGGAAGCCCGGCTCGGTTTACATCTCGGGTCTGGCGATTGCGCCGGGGTTCCGACGTCGCGGACTCGGGCGCTTCGTTCTCTGGGAAATCGAACGATGGACGCAGAGGAGATATTGCGAAGCCATGTATCTCCATGTCGAACGTCATAATGTTGCAGGGGTGAGACTTTACGAAACCTTTGGCTTCCGACCCGTTCAAGAACGAGAGATCGCTCAACTGTGGAAGAAGCGAACTGGGGAACGGGAACACTTGCTCATGTGCAAGCCGCTGGAGCTGGTTACGAGTTGATGGTTGGCGTTCTAGTGCGGCGGCGTTGCTGGTGGATCGCTCCGCTTCGTGGCAAGCTTGCTTACGCTCTGAAGGCTGTCCCGTACCACTTGCTGCACGATTCAATGCAAAATCCGTATCGGCATTCGCTAGGGACCGCGACGTCGCGCCACTCATGCATAGCCCAAGATGAGCATTGAATGCGCGTTTGGTGTTCGGCCTGCGCTCGTGGCAGACCGCAGTTGCTGCGTTCCGCAGACTGCCTCTGTGATCCGGCAACCGCATCTATGCTTTCACGCTGGATAATCAGGATGCTGCACGTAAAGCTCACAAGTTCGTATCAATCGGTATTCGCAACGAGAGCCGCTCAGCAAAACGCACTGGCACAGAACAGGAGCATGTGCGCCGTCCACGCTCGTACCCAGATTGTGTTAGAGCTGCGTTTCTCGCAACCGGTCACGTTAGGACGGCTGTTCCGCGTTTGAAGCAGCCAGTGCGGGGTTCAGCCAGTGGCGAACTGAATCCCAAGTGCCTCTCGCGAGGCCGTTCGCCCGGTTCTGCTCCAGTTCCTGGACGATTGCAGCGGCGTTCGCTGGTTGCCATCCAAAATAGCGCCCTATGTCTGCACAGCCAACGAGTTGCTTTGCCGCGTTCTCCAGATCCTCAACGGTCCACTGGCGCAACCGTAGTCCAAAGGGTCTAGAATCAACGCGCATCGCCTCCCAGTTGCCAAAACCGTGACACACAAGCGCCTGCGCCAGCGCCTCTCGGTCCTCGTGCGCAAAGTACCGCTCCTTGCTTGGTCGGAAACGCGCTGGAAGGAAAAATTCCTGATCAATTTCTCCGTCCGGCATGAGGATCTCGGGTGGACTCAACAAGCAACGCATGCGTCTGGCATATTCGGTTCGCTGGGCGTCGTCCATGGCGTTGCAGGAGCCCGCCAGACGCTCCCGAGCGGCAGAAACAGTCGGAGCCGCAGCGCTGTACCCTTTTGGCGCCAGCCGGCAGGCGCGGATCGCAGATCGCTGCACGTGCGGGGCGGTCGACCTGTACGTGGACACAAAAGTGATACTTTTATGCATTTAATGGATAAAAGGGGCACATATGCATCGATGCCCGCGATCGGCGGCACTGTATGCATCTGCACGACGGGCATGTCCCGCGTCGGCTGAGCGGGTGCCTCGGGTGCTCTCGGGAAGGTTCGTTTCCGCTGATCACAGAAAAAATGGAGCTGTTCCTCTAACTTGTTCGCGCATGCTTAGGGTTGGATGCGCGCCTGGTTTCATGAAAACTAGCCTTTGCGGGCTGTTCCTGCGACTGCTTCCTTTACATCTGCTTTATCTCCGGTTTTAAGTGCGCAGATCATTGCGTTCCCAGGTGCTTCGTTGTCAGCTGTTGAAGGATATGGATGGCGAGGTTCAAGTCCCGACTTCCACATCTCGGCTATTCTATACACATTTCATGCACCGGCGATCGTTGAAATCTACGCAATGAGCGCCACTTTCATCGTGTCCTTTGCGCACAGCCGCAGTACGCATTTCCCAATATGACACACGTGGCTGTGGTGAGGTTACAGCCTCTTTCCATCACTCTTCCTCATTAAAGTGGCACCTTGTGGCCCAACAAGGCTTGTATTATCATTGGGTGTCCGCAAATCCGGGATACAGACGGATCGCGTGGGCGCTCTCCTTTGTTTTCGCGCCCGATGACGTGCTCCACGATTACGGGCATTTCGTTCTGGACGATGCTCTAGGCGAGTACGGAGTCCGCTGCATGCGCACACTATTCTACTAGATGAAGGATTCGCGGAATACGTTGGTCTTCATGATCAAAAATGCACCGGAAGGAACATGCAGTCTGGATCACAAGTCGTGGAATTTCGATCCGTTTACGCTCGCTTCGTGCAAAGCGGTGACGCGCGCTCCACAGCAAGTGCTCGCTGCGATAACTCAAGCTCGGGTCCAAGACCTTTTCCCATGTAAAAAGCAGAAACGGGGGCGCCTGGGGGCATATCCTGTGACAGGTACATGTTGCTGTGGAATGTCATCGTGTCGATGATCATGATGTAAGGAGGATTCGGCTTTCGAACGAATTCGATGATTTGACGTGACAAGTTCAGTGAACTATACTGGCGTGATCTGGTGGAGAAAACGTCAAGGATCGACGTCGAGTTGTTTTTCACAGTGAACTGAGTGGCAGGAGCTTCTGTGCCCACAAATTGCGTTGGCACAGAAACGTCGAACACTCGAAGCGTGCGTGATTTGAGCATGCGATACGTAAGAAAAGGAGAACAGTGAGGGCTTCCACATTAGACTTGGATGATACTATCGACTGATTAACATACCCGCGTTCGAGGTCATCGTGAATCATCCAGATTCCGGTGACGTATCGAATGGCGTCGACATAGCGTCGAAGAAGACACTCCGAAAACCCGCCCGCGAATCCCAAAACCACGTATAAATCCCTAAGCATACGTCCATTCACGTTGAATACCAAGGCTATATATCGGAAAAAAAGTTCAAAAAAATCCAAGTGCGGGAACAGAGCATGCACTTGCGTGTTCTATTTTCATGTGACCAGCAATGAATCGCTGCGAGCGCTGTCGATGCTTCGTGCCTGTGCCCTGCAGCGTCACCGGGGTCGCAAGTCATTTCGCATCCGAGCGTTCCCCAGAGAGCTACGGTATTACCGAGCGTCCTCGATTGCCCCGCTACCTTCAAGAGGCCTTGCACAGCATTGCATTCGGATGGGTAGCGCTCGGCCTCGCCAGGTGTCGTCAAGAGACTGATGTTTTGACGCAGATTGACACTGGCACAACGCGTTTTCTTCGATCGCGGGCAAGCAGGGGCAGCGTCGCAAAATACTCGGACGTCGCTGAGTCGTGACATCGTCAAACCTGAAGCCCGCACACCAGCTGCCTCATCCTACTTAGGATCGCTGCCTGGAATACAGGCTTCCTTGATGCACGAACACTGCTGTTTATATGGGGCCACAGAGAAACAACTCTTCTATGAACGCTTGCACACGCTGCCGACTAGAGGAAACGACGCCCTACAGGTATCGTTGCTGGATCGCTTTGCCGACGTTGCGGACGCTGACCTAGCTGCCGACACCGAACGGAGCGGAGGCAGTGTTGCCAATTGCTGGTAAGCGGCGGCTCCATACACGATATTCATATGTTCTTGATGATCGAGGATTCCTGGAATGAGAAAGCGCCTCAGGGTCACGGTGATGCTTGCCGTTTCCGTACGCAGCAGCGGAGCATGCGCACCGCACGGTAGGCAATCTCAAGCATTGGATGCCGTTGTTCCACGCAGTATCCGGATCACGGGTATTCTATATGCTCGCGTCCTGGAGGACGCGAGCAGGCCTCAACCTGACACGCAATGATGCCACCACAGACCAGCAATCATGGCAAAGTCCGAGAGTCAGCCTCCCTGGACGCTACCAGACAGGCGAATGGCGGGCATTGAGGTCCCAAAGTCTATCGCACGAAGCACGGCAAAGAATGTGCCGTGTATCCAACACGACACCTCGCTGCCTCGTCTGAAAGCGATAGGTCTCAATTCCAGAGCGTCGTGGCAAACGGGTAGGCGTCTGAGCGCATCGCGCAGTTGGTGGTTGCTGCGCATTGTCGAACAGCGCTTTCCGTCCAAGAAATAGTCAGCAGTGCGTCTCATGCCGTTGGTGTCGATGCATACGTACAATCTGCTCAGCTTGGGTAAATCCAGAGCCCTGTTTATCTTGATGAGAGCAGTTGCCTAGCATCCTATCTAAGACGAATTGAAAGAGCATCCCACAAAGCGGTAGAGTGTGCAGATTTCACCGCGATTCTCGGCAGCATAATCGCTTCACAAAGAGGATCAAGGTCAGGGGAGGTCATCTCAAGAACGTGATGCGTCCGAGTCATCTCTTCCATCTGGAAAACCTGAGGTGTACACGCGGGGCCATCGCGCCCACACTATGTGAAGCCTCCTCTTGGAATGTCTCACACAGTGCCCGAACGGAAGAGAGTGGCAACTTCGGCCACTCCAGCGTATGCAGCGGAGGCAGTCAAACTGCAGCTTTCTGCGGAATGGATTCGGATGCACACGATCGGTTGCGTTCGGATACTGGAAAACTGACAGCATGCTCCATCAGAGCCTATGGAGTCTCCAGAGCGCAACAGGCCCCTCTCTCGCAGCACAGCAGCTGATTATAACACTAAATCCGAGCCATGAAGCACTAAACCGCCAACTGTGCGCTATGTAGACGCAAACGTATTCAAAAAAGCGAAGCACGGCGCCGAACAGATGCGTCTTATCAGATGCATCTGGATATAGGAACGCTACCAGGCGCCGGGAAAGCGACCCTGGCATCTCAGCAAAACGTTTCCATGCTCCATCAACAAATGCCCAGAGCTATCGTCAGGAAACCTCGCATTAGAGCTCACCGCTTCGCGCGCGCTTCAAAGCCCTGACTGTCTCTGTCAAAGGTATCGAGGGGGTCTAAGAAGGAACATCGATGACGCTGGCCGGCCTCAAACGCCGACAGCTAAACCAGGTCCTATCCAGCCCTTCAAAAGCATACGCGGCAACTCGGTCACTGCATCGCAACCTACTCATTGGAGGTACGCGCATTGGACTCGTCACCAAGCTCCCATGAATGCTTACCCTCTGAAGCAAGGGTCCACGTCAAGAACTGGCGTCCTCACTCAAAGATTGCTCCGAAAAATTCTTCCCCAGTGGAGCATCCTCTGCACTGTGCGCATCGGGAGGTAAAAATGCGGGCTCGGGCCGAGTCGGTTCATTCGGTACAGGTTTCGGTTCCATGCGAACGTGCGTCTCGAAACCCGACTCGACAAGCCCCATAACCCCGTCGTCGATGTCGTACGCGTCGCCGACGATGCCAACGGGCCTGAGCATCAAGTAGACCAGAAACCCAACGTACAGTAGCCCGATAATCACCGTGAACACAATACCCGCGGTGCTTCCGGGGCCACCACTGGAAAGCGCTTGGCGCAACGTTCGATTACCACCAGCACCCGCGATCAGGTATAAGTTTGCTGCGATAATCGCGAGCGTAAGCGTCCACATGGGCCATCGCACGTACCACGAGTTGCGATACGGACCCATGCAGGCAGCACTGTTCGTGAACTTGAGCAGCGGCACTATGAGAAAAGGGATCACCCCCGACAGTATCGATGATGAAATCAGAAGCGCGAGCCCCGAGCCATTGTTTCCCGCAAATATTGCGATAAACAAACCGGGTACAATGGTGATTGTGCGCGTTGTCAGGTTCCTCAACCACAACGGGAGCCTGATATTCAGAAAGCCCTCCATCACAATCTGACCCGCGTACGTGGCAGAGATCGTCGCACTCTGCGCAGACGCGAGCAATGAGATGCCAAACAAGATGCATCCAGCGCCTGAGTTGGCGTATACTCGGTGAATGAGTTTGCATGTGTCGCGCAGGGTAATGTCATTCGGATTCATGTCGACAGCTGGATTATTGTAGAAGCCTTGAGCAGCGAGCGCTATGACTGCCAGATTCACCACGAAAGCCAACATCATCGGAATCGTCATTTCGATGATGTTGAACATCGTCGCTGATCGGAGCGCCTTTTTGGTGCGGTCCACTGTCCGAGTCTGGACCAGGGCCGACTGCAGGAAAACATTGTGCGGGCTCACGGATGCACCGATTTGCGATAGTAAGATCAACGCGGAGCCGCTGGGGATGCTGGGCACAACCCATCCGCGCAAAAGCGCCGCACCGTCGGTGTCGACCATGCCCCACTGAATGAAAAAAGTAATCGACATGATGAACACCAACACGATGACAATTATCTCGAGCAGCCGAAACGAAACATACTGTGTGGACAAGAGCAACAACGTCGTCGCAAACGAGAGCAGAACACCTGCATAGAGCGGGATTCCAAACAAAATCTCTGTTGCGACCCCAAAGCCGATGACCTGCAGCAGATCCGTGGCCATCATCCCGATCTCCGACAGGATCCACAGCGCGATCGTAACCCAGCGTGGGTAGGTTTCCCGGCACGCTTGCCCGAGATCGCGGCGTGCATACAGCCCAAGTCGAATGGTGAGCGCCTGAATGCAGATCTCGGCGATGGTCGCCCACCAGATGATCCAAATGAGCGCGTATTGGTACCCGGCTCCGGCTTGAATGTCACCCTCGTAGTTACCGGGGTCAATAAGTGCAATACATATCAGCCATCCTGGACCAGCAAAACGAAGGAGCTCTTTCAGCCACGCTTTGCAGCGCGCTCGGAAGCTGTGCTGCACCGGGCTAGGGTCTGCTTTCGCGAGAGGCTTCGATTTCGGCACCATATCAGCTGGTGTCTGGCCGATCTCCGAATCATCACTGTCGGGAGCCTTGACTGGACTATCAGAGCAAGTCACCGACCCAGGCAACTGTTGAAGCTCTGCACTCGGCATACACTCGATCGTTTCACCCGACATACTGGGTCCGAGAGTCACGCAGCCTGAACGCGTTCAAGCCACAGTCAACACTGCACACTTTGACACACGCGCCATACACCTACCCGCAACTGACGTCAGCCCTAAAGCCTAGAAGCGTGTAAATCAACTCCTGGGGAGCACCTGCTGGCGTCGAGCAGAGCCTCCTAAGACCCAACGCCAGTCGACACGCGCCTGGTGACGCAACTCCGCTGCTCGACATGCGCCCACTGCGAGTTGTACCCGGTACACCTCGGGGCGCTGCTGCCTGACACGTGCCGCTCCGCGTGCACGCGTCGGACACGCGCCAGACGCATGCCGCCTCATCGGCAAATTCGCTCACGGATCTGCAGCTGCAGCCGCGCGGATTGCTGCATCGCGCAGCCGCAGCGCCTGGTGTTTCTGCTCGAAACGGCGGCGGCCGTGCGCTGATCACCCGCGCCCCGCGCACTCGATCTCGCGATCCGCTGCGGGCTGCGAATTGCGAGACACCCGCGTCGAGCGCAGATTTGGGTACGCGTATGCGTGCACTGTTCCCGCGTTGTGGGATTTCCTTCCGAGCGTTTCCTAGAGGGACGCTCTCGACGTTCGAAAAGTAGGAATCAGGGGTTATGGATACGTATGTCGTTATAGGTTTCTCGGTTGTGTTTGCGACATAGCGCACTCGGCGCTACGCTGCTGGAGTGCGTCAGGTTACCGGAATCGACGTGTTTCGCGACGCGCTCGGGAAAGGGCTCGTATAATAACCAATGCCAGGATGCAACGCGTACGTGCAAGCCTCCAGTCTATTGCTTTCCTTACGTGGAGCATACTAGAATCACGGGTTTTCAGGGTTTCGATGTTGCTGTTCCAAGGCAACGCGTGGATGCAGAAAGTCGTATCACTATATGGACCAGAGAGAACTCGACGTTCTCCGTTGATGATGACTTGTGGGCAGGTCCGTGCCCAACGTTCACTGAAACCCTCACGTCAAATCATTGATTTCGTTCGAGAAACAAATCGCACCCTGTTTATGGCTATTGAAGAAACGGCGTTCGACTCTGTCATCGTACTTATAAGTGTATGCGCTCCCAGAGGCTGCGGTCGCTTGTGTTTGCATGCAAGAGCGTCTTGGGCTTCGATGATAGTCATCGCAGCGATCGCGTCGAGTGGTGAGCGCGTCACCGCTTCGCACGAAGGGACCCAATCATCTTTATCTCTTCTCTAATCTGGATATTTCCTTTCCGTCCGCATTCATCATGGACAGCGTCGCGTTCCAGGAATCCGCTTTCGAATAGAGCAGTGTGCGATTTTGCATGCAGCGGACACCGTACTCGCTGTGGGCATCGCCCTGAAACAAGTCCGTCATCATATGGTACATTACGGAGCATGGAAAACGGAGAGGGATATTGAGCAGAGCCTTCTGTGCTATTCGAGGGAATGTACCGAAAGATGATGCACGCGTCTACGCTCCATTGGGCAGCGCTCAACGGAGGAAATGTGCGCGGCATCCGAGCACACCCGACGACAACCAGGTGCTTTACAGCTGGCAAGCGCGCACCAGGGTCGTATACAATCAGGATGAAAATGGAACACGATCTACAGATGCAACGGTCGTCAGGCATGAAACTTGTCGGCAACAGCTGGAATCTGCGAAATCGCGACTTGCACGCTGCTATCAGCATCCTTCGACTCATGACAAGACAACGCGATTGAAATCCGAGATCAGCGTGTGAAAACTGGAGATACAGGAGCGGAAAAGCATGCCGTCACATCCATATCCCCAAAAAGTCTACTGGTCACGACAAGCGAAATAACTTGAATTATGAGCGTCCACTTATGACCTGGCTCTGTCAACGCGCTCCATTCTAATTCTCGTGTAAGTGTACCACTTTCAATCGGGGGTTTTCTCATGCTGCTCATTCGAATGCGTTTCGCATGATGAATGAATCGCGCAAGCAGCAATTATTCGGTTCGCCATCCAACCTCGAACGCTGGCGTAAGACGCTAGGCACCGTTCCCGCCGGACACATTCTTCATTTCCCCTGCAGCAACGAAAAGAGCACTCTTAGATACGTAGCAAGAGGTGTATCGAAAACTCCTAAAGCTTCCAAAGCCGACTCTTCGCCTCCATGAGCATCACGAACCAGCCACGCGTGCGGCTTCTCGATGGAAAACCGGCCATCGCACGACGTATACCGTTGGTAGCTCCGGCTCGAAACGAGCGCATTAAAGTCGTCCTCACGTAACACCGCCACAGCGGAGCAATGCAACCCATCCACGAGTCAGGATGAGCGCTCGAGGCGACTGATGTGGTATCTTCGTTGGATGCGTCGCCTTGCCGACACTGGCGAGAGGTTTCGAACAGACCATGCGCCGCTGCATGGGAAACGCACAGCGCTCATGGACACCTACATTCGCGGTTTGCCGCTTGACCCCGCCGCAGCATAAGTGAACAAGTGCACGCCGCACATACAGCGTACGCAACGAGTTGCCTTCACAGAGATTCTGTACCTTTAGTTGAACGATTTCCGATTGCTACGGATACCGTATTCGACCTCCATCGATGATCATCGAGATGGTCCGAAACCAGAAGCTGTCGTTGAACGTGCAGTCGCTCGAGTGCGAGGCGATTGTAAGCGCTTACTGAGGCAAGCTGCTCGTAAGGCGGAACCACCAACGAAGACGCATGCACGTTATGCACCGCGCTTGCCGTCATCATCATCATCGTCATCATCGTCGTCATCATCATCGTCGTCGTCATCATCCTCGTCGTCATCATCGTCGTCGTCATCATCCTCGTCGTCATCATCGTACAGCGCTTCATCCTCAAAATCCTCCTCCTCTTCCTCGTCTTCGTCGTCATCTTCCTCTTCTTCATCGTCATCATCGTTATCTGGATCAGATATTCTCATGGTAGCAAGCGAGTCCGCAGACGGCATCATTGGCGCGCTCGCATGCATAAACCGCTGCTCGTCCTCGACCGCGGCAATAAAGTGACGAGCAGTTCTCGCCGAAAACGAACAACGCATTCGGGCATAGACTAGCGCACGGCGACGCAGCGTTTGCCAGGGAATGCGTCGCGCCGTGCTCCCGTATCGCTCCAACGCACTTCGGACAAAGTCCAAGTACTTTGACTTGCTCGGCGAATTGAAGGTCAGCACCATTCCAAACCGATCCAAAAAAATAATGGTTTCATCCGATAGACCTGAGAAGAATTCGTAGAGATCCACATAGGGCACGACCCGCAGGCGTCGCCGGAAACGATATTTTCCCGACTGAATAAAGTCCTCCTCCGTGGACGTGACGCTCAGGGCGAACAGATCAGGACCAGAGACGCTGGAGCTGCATGTGGCCACAATAATCAGATTCTTCGGCAGCGTGAGCAGGCCACCGCTCATGATACCTCGCAAAGCAACGAGCCGAGGATCTCTCTCATCCAAGGGCACATCGTCAATGAATAGCAGAAAGCGCAAATGTGGGTGATTGACGGCCTCCTTGGCGATGCCCTGCATGTCGTGCATAAGGCCCAATGTCCCGAACGGAATGTCCTGCTCGGTTAGGCGGCTCTTGGCTCTGCTCTTCTGAATTCGCACAATGGGGAGGGTTCCCAGGCCCTGGGCAGCTCCAAAGTATCCACTATCCAACTGCACGAGACGCAGACCCATTCGATAGAATTCGGCTGCCGCAGCTTTGACGAGCGCCGACTTGCCGGTGCCGTGAGCACCAATCAAAAGCGTATGGTGCGCATAATGACCGGCGATAAAGTACTTGATATTCTGGATAAATGCTTGCTTGATTTCATCGTACCCGACTAAATCGTCGAGACGCACCGTGTCGGCAGACTCCACGGGTCTGAAACATTGTTCGCGATTCGAGTAATAGAGCATGAAGTATTGCCCAAGTATACCGTCTCCTCGAAGACGGATTCTTTTCGCGATCAGTGGATAGAATTGGCTCCAGCGGTGCTGCGGTATTCCAGCAGCGCCCACAGCGGAGAGCGCGCTCTTGAAGAGCAGCGACCGGAGGCTCTGTTCCAGCGCATCCGCAACGACCGCTCGCGGAACAGGATGATGTGCAACGAGGCCATTTTCCAGCAGGGAAATGGTGGAGGGCGCTTCCCTGGCCAGGAGAACGACCAGCGACTCAGCTGCGTCGAAGGCAGTATGCTCGCTGGATTCACCTTGTGCCGACTGTTTGCTACTGCAAGTCAGTTGCTGGTACAAATGCTCGAGTTCGTCTTCAGTAAGTCCCATGAGACTCAAGGCAATACATCTCGCGAGGCGATGAAGCGACCAAGCACAGAGACTCTGCAAGATATCCAGGTCTTGACGCACCATGACCGCTATCGTGCGCCCGTCCAGATCGCACCAACTGGCTTCCGAAGCCGTACTTTGTTCCGTGAGCTCCGCCTCAGACACAGCATCGCCGCTGGGTACGACCTGCAGCCCAGGAATCATTTCTTGATCGTTCAACGAAGCATTCTCAGCATCCATATTCGGATCGGTGCTACTTGCAGCATTATTGAGGCCACGCGAACGCTGCAAACTCTGGGCAAATATGTTCGTGGGGTGAAGCGTCAGGTCCAGAATGTGACCCTCCCAGGTCTGTCCCTGCTTAACGCGCAGCTCCGTTAGATTCCGATAGAACTGCATGAAGGGCGTCTTCCACGGAGCCGAGGCCCATTTGCTGTCTAATGGAGCTAGCCAATGATTGTCGATAGTATCTCCAGAAGCCAAGATCTCTTCAACGAGCTGATCATTCATACGCGAGACAAGCTCCGGTCGCCGCGGGTCATCGTTTCGCTGGCTGCGACGCTTGCGTGTGTTTCGTGCCCGCGTCGCAACCGACGAAAGCAGACGTCCTCCTGGAGCGTCTCGTTCTGCATTCATTCCGTGATGCTCTGAGGCCGACTGCTCCAGAAAATCTGTGCCCATTCCAAGAAGCAGCGCCGAGCTGACGACACCTTTCAGCGCAAGAATAAAGCTGGCCACGTACGTATCGTTCAGCACATCCGCATAGAAAACGAGGCTCCGAATGCGATCCAGAATCAACCATGCCTGTCGAATATCTTCCGCTGGTTGCGATAGCGGAGGCGAGGCCGAGAGTTCGCGAACCATGCTCACGAGTCTGCTCTCGAGCGCGACGAGCTGCTGTTTCTCTTCTCGTTTCAAGGGTGCGCCCTTGGAACCCAGAAGCGCTTCTGAGATGATCGTAAAAATCCACCCGCTCTTAGTTTTGCGTCCTCTACGCATCTGAGGCTGATCATCACGACGCCTGCTCGGAACTAGCCCGAAAGCCTCAAGCGCGGTGAAGACCTCCCGATCTTTGCGCTTTCCGCCTTTACCAGTGGCGTTCTCGGGAGCCTTTGGACTCCGCTGAGGCGTCGCTGGTCGTCCGCGTTTGTGCTCATTTGCGGCATCTGCTTTGGCAATCGCGTCCGTGTTCAACTCACCCTCGCTTTCTATTCGTTTGTCGTTGGGGCTCGCTGGTTCTCGCGGAACATCGCCATTCATGGGATGACCTTTTGCACCGCCTGTGGCCTGTGCATACATGCTGCGCGCTCCACTGTCCATGAGTTGTCCAGCAGGCAACAGTCGGGGCGGAAAACGGCCGGTTGACCTCAGCCTGCCCGCAGCTCCAGGGCATCGAGTGAAGAGCTCCGCACGTCGTGATCGTCCGCCAACTAGAGACGCACAAGAGAGGCTCGCGCGCCCTCTGCCACCCATGCATTGCTCTCGGGAAGCGTGCAATGCATGTGCGCACAAGCTACTCCGCAGTTGCCCCGTGCAGGTGTACTGAGCGCCGGTGGAGTTGCTGGCGCCCCGAGGCGCCCCGTTGAGGTTCCAACAGGGTCCAACGAAGCCACCGAGGCAAGCGCTACTGTGCTCCTTGGGGAGCCACCCTTGGGAACGTTCCCGAGAACCTAACGCGGCGACATTCACGTCCACCAGCATGAGTTCCGGGGAGTAGTGCTGTTCACCGCAGCAGCTGCAGCCGCAGCGCTGCACCGAGTGACGCGGCAGCGCTTGTGGCGACGGCGACAGCTTAGGCAGCGTTCTCGCCCCGGCCCCAGATGATCCTCCCCGACTCGTTCCTAATCTACTAAGCATTCAGGAGATCAGAGAGGAAGTGTATGCCCCAAACAGGGAGCAATGACACGAACAAAAAACGTCTGAGCAAAGAGCAGCAACCACCTTTCCGCTCTTCTGAAGCACGATACCCAGGCGCTCTCCGAACTCGACGGCAGTTCAGGGCCGTGCGCGATGTCGCCACTTACGCTGGATGAGGCCGCCAGTCACGCAGCTGCAGTCGCTGTCGCGTCGATTCCGTGAGGTAGGCTTTACTGGCTCGTCTGCAGCTGGTATAACCGTACCGTAGCGGGTAATTTGACAGGCGCGCTGTTTCATGGTAAGAGACGCAATAAGCAGACGTGATCCTGCTGATTTCATATTTCGGGTGCTGTCCTCGATAACTCGAGTGTGGTGCGTCGTGTGTTCTTTACAGCAGAGCGCTGGGTAACTTCCAAGTGAAGCACGGAGCGCCGGGTGCTTCCAGCGGCCTCCACCAAGCGCTGCAATCCAATCTTCTGCTGGTATTCGGATCTGTTACGAGTTCGAAACAGGTGCCGGAGCGCTGACGGGACTCGCAAAACTGCAGCAGGTAGGCGTCGTCGGAGGTATGCGGTCAACCGGTACGCCTATCGAGCTTGCATGCACGGAACAAAGGTGCCTGTCGCCCTGCACTTCGCTGCCGCTACGAGCCACCGATGGCGCCCGGACGACGCACATGGGATGGCGATTTTCGGCTCTGGGATGGAACTGGGCAGCCCCGCGCTACCGAGCACACACAGGCGGCGGGATTCGTATCCGCATTGCGAGTACGCCTCTCCCGGATGCCGATAACCATCAAGCAGTGAGGTATCTCTCGTTCCTGGAAACGATTCTGTGCCGCCTGAAAAGCAAACAACGCGTATACGCATCGAGATCGTGCTGCGGGTGATGACGCATCAGGCCGCGGCCTGCATGCGATATACCGGGTACCGTCCGCCTTTGGCGCTAACGCACACACCATTCCCCATGAATACCAGTAAAGAGTTCAAATACGGGGCATAGCACGCCCTGCAGATATCCCCAAGTGCAAGAAAGTGACACACAGAGGCACCTGGGCTCGCTGGAGTCGGGATTCCTCCTTCGATGTCGCATGCCCTGGAAGCCAGGAGTGACCTCGGCTCGCGCGCGCCGCACACCGCGCCTCTCGGCCCTCGTGTGCGCACCGTGACCCCGCAGGTCAGGCATCCACAGCTGCCTGGGGTGTGTCCATTCGGATCCGCACGCATGCGACACTCGGACGCCGGACCTGCGCAGCTCGAATCCCGCCATTCGATTGCACTTGACACGACGCCGCAACGTGTCCTGCGCGTGCGTGTTCCCGGGAACGGTGTCACCGGCGATGATCCATGGATCAAGCCCCGCGTCAGACGGTGCAGCGATGCCGCACATGCTGCGATCTCGGATGGTACACCCACTAGTGACTAGGTTGTCTGCACCCGGGTCTGTGCGAGGGATTTTAGGGTCCATCGGCTCCGGTTTTGTTCGTATCAGGGTAAACAACGGCATTTGTTTCCGATTTCGCTCGTTGACTGGGAATGCGTAGCACCACCCCGGCTCCTATGGTGGTGCCCTCATCCCGCAGCATGAAACGACCCAGAGGCGCAAACTCTTTGAACGCGGTAACGCAGACCGGCTGCGCGACGCTTAACCGCGCAATAAAGGTACTTCCGGGTCGCACAAACTTGGGATGTTTCTTGACGATCTGGTTTGTGCGGCGATCAACCTCAGCGAGGAGACGCTCGAAAACAACCTCAACGGCCGCTGCTTGAATATGCGCAATACAGCGGTACCCCGCAGTCAGAATGGACTTG
>Ga0080006_1190529_pt1 | contig 40680 bp, 34 predicted proteins | sample RS3BMetagenome_FD_69209 | JGI IMG/M metagenome (GOLD analysis project Ga0080006, IMG submission 69209) | Ferric oxide microbial mat and aquatic microbial communities from Rainbow Spring, Yellowstone National Park, USA - RS3B (SPADES... ...
GCCCAAGCACGATACCGCGTTGCACCTCGAAAAGAAGCTGCGTTCAGAGCAGAACTCCGCGTCGGAGCGATACTGAGAACAGCGCGCCGCTCAAGCACGAATTCCCGCGGGGGTCGAAACGCAGCGCGAGCCAGCTTGGGCGAGCGCAGACGGCGGGCGCGGCCAGTCCGCCGGCAATTCAAACTAGCGATCTGGCGGTTATCTCTCTGTCAAGTGCTAGACACGCCAAGGCAATAGCTGTCCGGGGGCTGCACGGTTGGCACACCGAGTCGCCACCCTTCTGATCTGATGCCCCGCTCGAAGATTTATTCGAGACGGTACAAGTCATCTGCTTGGACACCTCTAGCATCCACAGATCACGAGGTTGAAAACACCTCTCTGATGCCCGGTCAAGGCGCTGCCGTAGATGCGCCACCTGGTACACCACTCGTCCAGTTGAATATCGCGCTTGGGACGGGGTCGCGGAAGCCAACAAAGTCGCAACTGAGTCGTTCGCCGGTCCCTGTTTTTTTGCCCAGTGTCAGCGTGCCAGCCACCGGAAGCGCACTCAAACTTGCACTGTCGACGCCGCCGTCACCGGCGCCCGCGCAAAGACCTCCTGACGGCGATGCAGCACTACTAGAGACAACCCGCGGCGATGAGTGCAACGAGAGAAGTAGTTGTCGCATATCGCGAGCTTCGCCGGCCAAGCGACTCTATTTCTTACCGAAAGACCAGCTCAGATCTCGTACATGCGTAGGAAGAATACCGAGCTCGAGCTTTCGTTACCCGCTGCGCCCCGTGCAAAACACGGAATCACGGGGTGAGGCTTTACCGCCGCGCGTCATCGAGTTCTGGAGTAGCAAGAAGGCATCTACAGCTCCTGTTGAAATAGAGCCGACTCGCAGAGCATCGTTTGCCGCCGAGTCCACGAATTCACAGCTGGACGCTGTCGTATCCGTTCCGCAATGCGAGTCTGCGTGTGCATCTGTGGCGCAGGAGCTATCTTCTGAGAAGGCGTCCTCCGATAACTGCGCACAGTCTGAAAACCGCGCGTGGGATCCCATTGAAGTCTATGCCGCCGCTTCTGAAACCGGAGAATCTGCTCTAGAAATGCACGAAAAACGACAGCAACGTCTTCGATGGAAGCTCTCCTCGCATCAACGCAAGAGCAGCATAAGCTATTTCAGCCCGGATGACATGATCGGAACGCCGCCACGGCGGACCTGCCGAGCGTCGGCGCCATCGCGCATCGAAGCAGGAAACCGAAACGAGCAGGCTGGTGAGAGCGAGTCGATGGCGTATCGCGGTTTGGTGCGAGCGTCACCACGACGCCTTCATCATCACGCAGAGGAGCTGCTCCTGGCCAATGTTCGGTTTCTCGGTGAGCGAGTGCGCGAGCTTGAGGAGCACGTTCGCTTCCTTCAGAGGGAAAATGAGGTTCTCAGAGCCGCGAACTCGCGCGTCCAAGCGCCCGAGCCGAACGCCGCGACCCCCGAGAAGACCACCGCAATAGAGGCGAACCAGGTTACAGAAGAGACGCCCTTGCGGCCGGACATACTGTGCGTCAGGAGTCCGCGCCCCCAGATTACCCTCTCTTCGCTAACACCATAATCGACATATCTCCAAATGTTGATCCATGGAAGCCGGAGCACACAGGCAGCGATCGATAATGCTGCTTTCGATCTGTTGCAAGCGATAGATGACCAGCTTGGCGAGCTGCTTTCTGCCTTGCGCTCATCCGTAAATTGGATCATGCTCCGAAAACGATGAGGCGCTTCCAAAGTCAGGCCCAAGGCAACCGCTTTCCTTAATCATGAACTATCATGACCAATCGAGTTGCATGTACCAAGCGTTCGCCATTTCGCAGTATCCCAAACGTCCATTCAGTCCACTGCTTATTCAGTACACCGACTAGTGGTTTTCGCTTCTCTGCATTCAACGATATCCTGACACATAAACGAGACACTTACCCAGAATCTATTCCCCTATGAAACGGACGCCATGAGACAGAGCTCTTCACGTCCGACTTGGCATCCGAGAGCTTGAACCCTGGACGAAGGCTTGCCCCTCGCTTGTGACGAATACGCGTATGAATGCTGCAGGCAAGCACTGGCTCTCTCTGTGGTGCCTGGTATGCTCCAGGAATCCACTATTTCCCCAGCAGCTTTCAGAGCGAATTTCCGAAGCCAGCTGGCACTTGTGCATGTCACCCCGGTGTACAACTCCTAGACTAAATGCCATCTGAATGAACGCGGTTTCATTCGTGCACGACACCATGATGTATGAACCTGTGTTCTCAGAGCGGATACCAGCCACAATAACGACAACACATAGACAGCCTCGGCACCTGGTGTCGCTGTCCATGTGAGTCGAGGCGCTGCTGGTGCTTTCGCATAGCGGCCTTGCCCAGAGTACGCACAACGCAACGCTGACTCGTAGGCGCGATTCCGCAGTTTTCGATCGGAATCGAATCCTCAAGAGCGTTGCCCCAGGGATGCGTACACGATCCACAATGGTGCGCCACTTTACGCTGCACATGCTACACCGACACGCGTACGTATCGCACCGGAGTACGCTCTATCGCGCTAACGCTGGAGCCAAACGAGAAAACATCCACGAATACCGGCGGCACGCTGCGAGCGCCCCTGGTAAACCGCTATCGCCAGCGGCAGGCGCCAGACACCGAAGCGCCCGGTCAGCTGGCGTCGCCAGGCAGTCGACGTTCTCACATGAACATTCCCCGAAACGGATTCCGGGGTTACACCACGGTTTCCAGACCAATACGGAAGCCCAGAGAGATTGTGCAGATCCGACGAACCTTCCAGAAAGCAATCGTTCGCTCCCCGTCCCGAGTACCTCGGGCATGACGCTATGCGCTGGAAACAGCCCGCCACCACGAAGCACGCCCGCCTGACCTCGATGCCGTTGCCATCACATTACCCTACCAGGAAAGCAAGCCAGCCTCGCTACGGACTGTGGGGCTTTGTGCAGGCATTTTACAAATGCACGCCGCACAGCATCTGTAGAGCATCGACCATCAATGGAATCTCGAGTTCACCACAACGTGTCAACAGGTCCCGTTGCTGAGGCACTGGACCCCACACCGTTCACGTGCAGCATCGTTGAGCGTTCCAGGAGCCTTGCAGCAACACATGTACGTTCAGGTACGTCGTGCGCGCTTGTTTTCCGCTACGACCAACGTTGAAAGCAACGACTCTCCGTCCAGCAACCGAGCTTGGCGTCGTGCAACCACAATATACCCCGTGTGTGCACCGTTCGGCTGGAAACGTTGCGAGACGCGGGACCAGACGCTTTTCGTTGGCATGCGGGACCCCTGCGGCTGAACTGGACGCATCGATTGCCAGACACAGCTCACATTCGACAACACCTGGATATCATAGAAACAGGCGCTCTGTCCCAGTGCCTTTCGTAGTCGCCAGACTTGTTCAACACTGGGCAAGAAAGCTGCCAAAACACCGAGACCTGGTTGCAGCACAACCGCTGCTTGCTCGACCACGAGGTGTGGCTCTGGCATGTCGAGCACCACGGCCTGCACTGAGGCCGGCAACGGTCGTGTATCGGTTGCAGCCGCTTTGTCCGTTCTGTAGAACGGTTGCACGCGCACATCCTGGTGATAACAGTAGAGCAGGTGCGCGGGTGTCCAGGAACGTTGCGTCCAGCAGGGTTGCCAAACGTGTCCAAGTTGTTGTGTTAGTTCCACCCGAGCTGCACGGAAACGATCCTCATGGCACTCGTAGGTGTGCACGCGTCCGTTCGGAGCAACCGATACCGCCAGCGCCCAGGTCAAGGCTCCGCTTCCAGTTCCGGCCTCGACGACGACAGCGCCAGGCTCCAGCTCAAGTCGTGCGAGCAGACAGGCTACGTCCGGTGCGTAAATGACTTGCGTGCGTCTGTTTGTGACGTTCGGCACAGTCGTTCGGAAGCGAAAGGGCAACGTGCGTAGAAAGGCACCGGGTCGACGCGAACGACGAGCGTACCAGTAGTCGCCTGCTTGCCGCTTTCCCCGAAAGTCGTCGTGGAAAAAAGCACCGAAACGGGTTTGTAGGACACCTCCGGGTTGGAGGTGAATGCATTGCCACTCATTAGGCCACGTCTCTACGAGAAGCTGTTCTTGGTCTGGACCAGAGCCTTGAGAGGCGTCAGCGCCTAGCAGCATGCCCGCAGGGAGTATAACGGTGCAACGCGAATGTACAACGTCGTTCCAAGGACGTTGCTCGCTATTGGTGTAGAAGAGCCCAGAAACGCCACCGGCTTCGTATCCGGTACCGCTGATCGTCTCCGCAACAGCGTTTGCAATACTAGTCGTAGAAGACAAAGGCAGCAGCACTCGGGTTCGGTGGTGTTTTCGATAACGGTTGTTGTAGGAGTGGTTGCTGTTTTGGTGGTGGTGTTCTCTGCTTTGGCTTTGATGCGAATAGCCAAGGTTGTGGCACCAGAGGGCCATCGTCTGGCATGCACGTCGTCTAACCTGTGTGGAGGACGCACGTACAGGCGGCGCTGAAACGCTAGAGCGACCATGGAGGCTTTGCAAAGAAGTTCGACGTGGTTGTCGAACTACAGGGAAGCTGGAACAGACGCCAGCGAATGGACGGCAGAAACGACTCTGGACGCCCACATCGAGCCAGAGAGGGATCCTTTCTGGTTGCTTTGCCCACTGGAGACGCCTCCGTCGAGTTCGAAACTCGCACCCGTCGATGTTGACCTACGCTTCGCTAACCGCACGCTGCTGGAAACGTCGAGTTCGTCAACAACAGCAACGCCTGCAAAGCACCCGGCACGAACTGAGGTGCAAGTTCCAGTCAAAGGAGCAACCTTGGCGTCCTCCAGTGAGACTGCTTCAGTCGATGACGACGAACAGAACGCTCACCGGGGTGCTTTCGCTCCAGCCGCTGGGGCGACGAGTACGGCGTTGCTGAAGCGACCTACGTATGCGACCGCAACTGGAAACGCCCAGCTGCAGTTTACTGACAACCCAAGCGATGCAGTACCCGCTGCGGGACAAGTGGAATGTCATGCGTCTACACCAACGCTTGTAGCCAATGTAGCCGTGGCATCCCCGCCAGCGACGGAGGCAACAGAATGCACGTCGACGTCGGCAGCAACGCTGACTAGTGCGCCCGACAGGGTCGCGATGCGCTCCAAACCGCCAAACAGCGTGCCTCCGTCAGTTGATACGATGCATCCACATATCGACAGGAGCAGTCATGCAGCGAGCATCATACAGTCTTCACCCGTTGATGCTTTGCTGCGAACAAGTCGCTCTTGTGCGACGTTGCCACTCCAGAAACGGTTGCGTCCAGCGAGTCTTCAGCATGCGCTCTTGGCTCGCGGAGGAAAGCGGGCGTACCTGCCTCGCAGCGTCAGTGAATGCACAAACTACTTTGCAGTAGGCGGGGCAACCTTGGAGGACCCCAGTCTCGTGAGTCTGAGTTTTCGTGATCTAGATAGTGACGCGATAGGACTGGCACGATACCCGTCTCTTACAGGCATGCATTTGAAACTGAGTGCACGAGACCATGCACAGCACCTGGTGCGCTCCGTTGAAGATATGGATGGCGCTGCCGGTCGAGGCTCCGGCACGCAACAGACTCCCCGGATGACGATATCCTCAGACTCAGGTACACGACCGGATTCAAGCATTGCGGTATCGATAGAATCAAGTACACTGGAGGATGCACTGGTATCGCGGATGCTCACTGTACGCGATCCTCTGCGGTGGAATCGTTTATGCACGATCCGTTACAACGCGTTCGAGTGGGTACTTCTGGAGTGGCCTCGCGGACCGGTTGCGTTCATAGACGCCTTGTTGCTGGATACGGAGCGAGGCGTCCACCAGTGGTGTAAGGTGCGCGCGCCGCCGCAGTGGCGACAACGCCAGTTTGCCCAGAGCGGTGCTCCAGATCGCTCCATGCTCGCTGTAGCCGTAGCGAACACACCTGCTGCAACGCCCGAACCTGTTACCGGGGTTCAGCATCGTACCTCAGCAGCAGCAGCAGCAGCAGCAGCAGCATCTGATGAACAACAGCCTATTTGCTGTACGAATAGGGCCGTGCGGATGGCAATCGCGACGATCGCCAGCGGGTGTTGCGCACCTCGCATAGACATCCTTCAGTTGTGCTGGCGATGTACAGACTCTTCTGATCAGAGCCAGCACGACGGGCAAACAAGCGGAAGAACGCCATCTCGGGGGGCGTCTTCGGAGCAGAGCCCACATCATGGTACAACTGGGGTGCCGCTCATTGGTGACCTGCAAATTCTCGCTGAGATAGCGTTACCAACCCTCAGCAAAGTGCGCTCCCTTGCCTGGACAAGCAACGATCAGTCACTGCTGGTCTCGGTCGCTAACGGGTGCAGCTATCTGCTCCGCGAGCAGCGTCTCGGATCCCTGGTACGAGAGCAGTTGCTGGTGGCAATGCCATCGGATGCAACGCTGTGGCGGATCGAGCGTCGTTATGATTCGGTTGTTGTCGAACAAGGAGCACGGTCCATCTGTGCTTCATCACAGGGATACCAACAAGCACAGAAGGCACCTGGAGCGTCGAACGGGCCAGGCGGGTCAGTCGCTGCTCTTGCGTCGTCCACAGTGTGGCGATACTCAAGCGGATGGCCACATACGCCGACCCTTGGGGTTTTCTCCTCAAGCGAGAATCCAGCTGCGGGTATCAGCAACGACTTGGTGCCTTCGCTCTACTGGTTCTATGGAAGCGGGATAGCTAGCGTTGCACTAGATGCGATTCCGAGTCCGTCAACGAAGGTACCGCGCTTCGAGCCGCTGCCTCGCTATCGTTCGTCGAGCGGTACGGCGTTCAGAGCGGAACCACAATTGGCAGCTTGTCGAGTGACGCATGTGCATGAAATAGCGGGGCAAGCAGCAACCCCACCACCGCTTTTCCTGAGTTGCACAGCGAGTCGCTTGTTGCTGTGGGCACCGCGCGCTCAAGTTCTGCTTCCAGAGCACACTGAAGCAGGTGCACCGGCAACCTTACCACCAAGGAATGGCTCCGGTGCTCGCCAGCGTGCCACTTGGAACGATAGCAGCGACCCTGCCTCGACAGATGATGCGCTTATTTGCATTCATGAGTGGTTTATGGTGCCCATGCGTCCCCTGTGGCGTCGTGAGCGAACGCTTCGGCGACTTGCGAGCCATCGAACTGCAGCGATGTTTTGGTTAGATGGGCTAGCGTGGCCGCTTAGAGGCGACTTTGGGGACAAGCGCTACCTGCTCGTGTCTGCTGCTGTAACTGGCTCGCGTTCGGGTCGTTCAGCGCTGCTCTGGGCGCTGCTGGTGTCGACTGCGGCGGAGACAGCCAACGTTGCGAGGGGAAGCGTGGAATCCGCGCTCCACCGGCATACAGGTCATAGAGCGTTGCGTCGAACGGTATGGCAGCTCGAACGTGCAGCCGAAGTGCCGCTTTGGGTACCGTTGCCGCCCCGTTGGCGTCCAACAACGGCTCCTTCCACTTCGACTGTGCAGTTGATACCGACGGGGATGCGACTGCTGCCCAGCACGAGCGAGAGCACGACCACCAACAATCGCGATAGCATCCTCGCATTGCCCTTGACGCGCTTTCAACTGGTGCAGTCGTGGTGCTGGCTAGCTGGAGATATGTCTACAGTACAGACGATGCCGCTGATGAGGTTCGCCTACACGCTAACCCCGCTGCTTGTACTGTTATTGCCGCTGCGACCAGTTCAACCAAGCGCTGCAGATCGACGATACGTGGAACGTCTCCTGCGGCAGGTGCGGAGCGCTCGTCAACAGACGGCATCTTCGCCAGGCACTGCTCCAGTGCTCTTCGCAAGTGCACCGACCTCGACAGGCGACAGGGCGTTACTGGCGTCGTCGCCCGAGCAGCTGGCAGAGGTGATGGCACTAGCAAGACGACCGCGTAGGTTTGAAGTGCATCCCGCTGCTGCCGCAGAAGTCGGCGTTGTAGAAGGAGCACAGCCTGTTCACGTACTGCAACAGCAGCGGCGTATATACAGCAGACCGGCGATGGATGCTCCACCGGATTTCCCGCATACAGAAGCATTTGTGGATTGGTTACGTGACCTGCCGCAGCGACTGGTCACCGGGGACGGTGACGCTCACGAAAGGGCGTCGATGTCATCCGGGCGGGGCCGGGGCGGGGCGTGAGAATCGGAAACCGGGTACCTGGTGCTCCTGGAGCAGATAGGCGGGTTCCAGCCGGGGTCTTCGGCTCGAAAGAGGTGATGAAATATGGTGATCATGCCCACGTTAGTGAAATCGCTCCTCCTGGCTGATCGTCTAGTCCAAAGGAAAGCTGCACGCCGCGCTGCCGTCGCTCACAGCGTGCACGTGGCGTTCTCGTCTTGGTCTATTCATTTCGGAATAGAATGAAACGGGTCCAGCAAGTCCACTCGCGCGTACATACGAAGGTTAGAATCGTTTTCCCGTGGTCACCAACACCAGCCTGAAAGGCCCTTTTCTGCCATCGCATCCTTTTGCTCTCTGTCTCGCTCGAGGATCACCGCCTTGAAGTATGCCAGTCTCTCCTGGCTCGAAAGCTTTGTTGTCAGCAGTCGAAGAATCCTGGTTGCTGTGTGAAAGCACCGACTTGGCAGTTTCCGATGGTTGTTCAAGCAATTCGTGGACAGGCAAAAGCTGCGATCTACGCTTTGCTTGCCCGTTTCATCTCCTCTGTATGCAGCCGCGCTGCAGCGTTTGCATCAGTGACGCTTGGCTATGGTCGTGCGTTCCTAGACGTTCACCAAACCGCCGCATCTGAGCGCCGCCTCGTGGCACCAGGAGGCTTTCCTTTTCACCTAGTATGTGCTCGTAACGCGTACGAAACGCTCCACTCGATGCGCTTATCGGTGCCCGAATCCGGTGCCATGCCCGACGACCACAGGCTTCTTCAGGGCGATCTTCTCGGCGAGTAGGCTGTCTGCTGCACACATAAGCACGTGCTGATCCATTTCATTGCGGATATATGGAAGCGGATGCATTCCATGACGAATCAAATGTCGTAAGAGACAAATCCAGGCCGGAGAACAAATCGAGAAATTCCGATTCGACTACATTTTATACGTGCGGACCGATGACGCACCTTCCACTGGAAGTGATCACTGCGATATATAGAGCACGCGTCCGATACCCTTTTCTATGCCGAGAGAAGCGACGGAAGCCGCTGTGAGCAGGTGCCGTGCGCGGCACCAAACCGTTGTGACGTGCGGTTCCGCCAGTGACAACAACGCGTGCAGCAATATCTATGTATGGTTGTGCGTGTGTTCAGACGGAATCGAGCACTGGACGGAACAATTCCAGAAAACGCCATACATAGGCTCATGATCAAGGCATCGAGAGACGACGTAGGGCATTATCCTCGGTATTCCAGCTTCAGGCGTTGCTGTGCCCCCACGATGCCACGAAAACCGAGCAATTGAAAGATTGAACATGGCGTGGTATTATCATGTCACCCTTAACGAAACAAAAATAATTGTGTCATGTACTTATGCATTGCGTAAAGATAGCGCCTCTTTGATGACATCGTGATGTCATCTGGTTTCCGATTTCGTCAGGAACCCCAGTGGCAAAGTGTCGAAGCGGTCTCCCCGACTAGCCGAGCAAGCATCCAAAGTATGCATCGGTACGCCCTTATTGCCCGATTCGAATTTCGAGCCAGAACATCGCTACCAACCTGGGACAACAGTCGACAACCTGAAGCACAGCGAGTCGTTTATTGTTCCATTTTTATCGGACCTGCGTGTCGTGGAGCGTCCGAAAGCCAAGCAGGAGGCACCACGACCTAGGAGCAACGAAGGTATCACGTCCGCATCGACGCAAGGGCCATATCCAACGTTTCAGTTGCTTTGCCTGGATGCCATCGGGTGTGTTCAGCGCCAGAGGACGCCTCTGCCTGAACGTAGACGAGCACAAGCACCGGCGAAAGCACTTGTGTACAGAGTTGATCGCCGTTGGATAACTGCATGCTCGCGTGCTCGCCGTGGGCATCCACCAGACCAGTCCAGTGGACCGCAGATCGCTCCGGGCTTTCATCGACAAGTGATGCGGACTTGCTCGGCTCCGAAGGGAGCCAAGTCAAGGACCACTCGCGAGCCAATAGCGTCCATTCGGCAGCCAGCGCTCGGTAGCGTGACACTGCGGCCGTGCCGATGACCTCCGCCAGGCACAGTCGCGTGAACGTGTCGAAGACAAAAGCACCAGACACACCGCTATCCTGAACAAATGCTTCAAGGTCCCGCTGTAGCAGCAAGAGTTGCGGCAGCAGTGCACGCAGTAGATTCGCCATACTCTGAACACACGAGTCGTCGTAGATGCTTGTACGCCAGACCTGCAAACACACGTCCTCAATGGTACACGATGTAGGGGTCTCAAAGGAGTGCGCAGCGTCGTCTGGGCTGCGTCTACTGTCGTTCTGGAGTAGGAGCGGGGCACAGCACCCAAGTGCCTGATACCAATGATCCCAAAAGTCGGCGGTTTTCGCCCAGTTGCCAAGTGCGTCGGCGGTCTGCTCCTGCTCTGCGCTATTTGCGAGATCAGCTTTGTGCAGACAGACCCAGACGTGGGGATAGCGGGTGCTCCTGTGGTCACCGGTTCTGCAGAGTGTACGCCAGTAGGCCAATAACCGCTGCAGTTCATCCACTGCGAAAGCTTCCGCTGTGGTGCTGCTGTCAATAACGTAGACCAGTGCATCCGCTGCGTCGAGAAGCGTGCGCAGCGCAGCAGGCAGCTCAGCAGCAGGCTCGAGTTGCGTCGGTATCGAGGCGCTCATGGACGGACTTGCCTCGTCGGGGTCGGAAACGGACCGCTCAGTGGGCAGCGCTTCGCACGAGGCCGCGTCGCGCGGATCCTCCCTGCAACTTGCGTCGACGACAACGACCGAAGCAGGTTCAGTGCTCAACGACTCGGATAGGGTAGCGTTCTCGCCGTTCAGTGTCGAAGATTCAACAGGCGGTAATTGAGCACGCTGCGTCTGGGGGTGCTCCTCGGTGGCTACCTCCGCTTGGCAGGCTGGTCCACTCGAATCTGCGGTACCGGAAGTGTCCCCTCTAGAAGCATGCTCCCAGAAGACAGTATCGATGCCAGGTGTATCTACCAATTGACAGGAGATCCACGGGCTGTAGGTCACATCATGAGCCACAATCCTAGATGTGCTTTCCAGGAAAAGCGTTTCGTGTGCGCTGGTCTGATGAAACACCACGGAGTGTAACGACGTTTTGCCGCAATTTCTTCGGCCTAAGAACACAATACGAGGCTTGTTGTTGTTGTTGTTGTTGTTGTCACCACCGTGGCGGTCTCTGGGGAGCGCCCCTGTTGTTGATGCTGCACCCGCTGCGTCAGACAGCGTTCTGGAGTGCTTCGTTGGGTGCCCAGCGGATTCAGATGCGGTCTCCAGGGCGGGTGCAACTAGACGGGACGCGAGCTGCTCCGTAAACCGCCGCTCTTCTACGGACAAGTCAGCGAATACCTCCTCTACAGATGCTGCATGCTGGAACAGGTGCCTGCTGCTCGCTATATCCTGCAGATCCTCAGTAGAGAGGTTGTGTGGGCTGGGGTGACCAGCACCACCACGCTCCTCATCGACGTTGCTGGGGACGCTTCTCGTTGTGCTTGGACTGCTCCGATAGCTCAAGCTCGCAGGCTCGCCGTCGATACCAACGGGCCCCGAACTCGACAGCGGTGAACTAGATCGGGAGCGCGGAGAAGCGGTTCTAACTGGCCCAAGCGGCGCATCGTTCGCTGGAGCTTGCGCCTTTGCGGACGACGGCGCTCCGGGTGGCTGCCGCGGCGTACGCGCATTTCGCTCTGGGAGGCTCTGTTCGGGAGAACTCGAAGCGTTCTGAGCGCTCCTACTTAAAGTTCCGTAAGGTCCAAAACTAGTCGCATATTCTACATAAGAATGTGCGATAGCGGCTGGCGAGCCAGCGACGAACGCATCCGTTTCGTTGGGGACACTGCCCGGCCTGGTGGGCGGCGGCGTCTCCGGCGACGGCTGCAAACTCCGACGCTCCAGTTGCTGTGTCAGGAGCCGTGCCCTGAGAGAGGCTCGAGTACCGCGACCCGGAACAGGAATGCTGTGGCTTTCCACTCGTTCTGGTAACGGTGCTTTCGGCGCACTCCGCTGCACTGGTTGTGGCGCTGATGTCGCGTGCGGCGGCGTCTCGAGACTCGCCGACGCGGTAAGCTCCGAGCGCTCCTGACGCTGCGGAAGGCGCGATGCCGGTCCCATTCTATTGCTTCCAGACAATGGAAGATAGTGAATACGTCCTAGTCGCCTGGGAGAGAGACGTGGTCATTCGGGTCGTGAAAAACGTCCATTCGAGAGCACCCCGAAGAGAACGAGGGAGATTCGAAGCTGGCGACCTGGGCACGCCCAGTCGATGACCTGTTCGTTTAATTCCTAAATGTCCCAAAAGATTCCAAAAGGTGTTTACCGGACGCGCGTCGATCCAAGAGACGTCCATCAAGGATCATAACGTACAGATATGTGACCAATCGTATCAAAAGTGTTCACCGAGCACCCGTCGATCCACGGAACGTCCATGAAGGACCAGAAAATGCAGATATAGAACATAGCATCGCAAAGTATTCACAGAACACCCGTTGATCCACGCTACGTCTACGAAGGTTCATTCGGTTCATGAGGAGGCGGTCACGGGAGATTGCCTCTAATCGCTTGCTTCGACCAGGAAGCAGTCCCAGCATGTCCCTTTTGACTATTGGTGATGATTCGCGACTCGCTTACGGATATATCTGTGCCGAGGTTTCCGATGGTGCATTCCCTGTACCAACCCGCTGTGCTCCTGTGCAGCTCTTCGACATGCAGAGACGAAACCGCGAAAAAGGCTTCAGCTTCCGTGCTTCAGCACATGCCAGTGCACATTGCATAGGCTCTCAACGGGTACTCTGGCCATCGAGCAAGTCACTGCACGCTGCGGATTCGGGAAAGCGCCAGTGCTCCAATGCTAGCAATGCGCACGCTCGGTGCAGAGAGCTCCGTATCCTGGGCACACTGGGCGAGATTTGGATGCCGGCGTCGCGTCCCGTGTCGAACAAAATGCCTCGACAGAACGGCTTCATACTCGCTGGCGTCTAGTAAGCATGCAACGGAGCCAGAACGCTCGCACGCTCCCCAGCCGGTAGCGATGTGCTACGACAGTTCCCGATGCCTGCGCAGGCCTTCGGGTGTCTGCGTTTCCAACCAGGGCCGCACCGCTCGTAACGCCCGTGCCATCAGCGCTCTCTTCGATGCATCCTCCATTCGAAACGCTTTCGCTAATGCCTCCACCGACCAGGTCTGTGGTTCCAGGTAATGCGCGAGCAACATGCTGAGGGCTTGCGCATGGGAGAGCGCCCCCTCAGGTCGCGGTCGTCTCTGGGCGACAAGCGCTTCTGGCGACGGGAAAACGTTGGGCATCGGTCGAGCATGCAGCGCAGCACTGAGTTTTTCAATCTGTCGCAGGTAATCAGTACCTGGTACGCTGCTGGCTGAAGTTGGCGTCTCGGACGGGCGCGTCGTGGACGGTGCCGAACTGGCACTGGTCTGCGTTGCCGCCTGCTGCTCCAGGCGCTGTCCTATCCACACTACGTGCCAGCCGTATTCGCTTTGAACCACGTCAATGCTCCCAGCAGGCTTCTTTGTCTCGAAAATGGCATTGTCAAACAGCGCTGTTGTTTCTCGAGGACGGATCCAGCCCAGTGTTCCTCCTCGGTCACGAGATGAGCATCGCGAATACTGATAAGCCAGACTTTCGAAGCGCTCTCGAAGCGCGTTGTCGCCTTGAGCGGCCTGCTGACGCAGAAGCTCACAAAGCCGTTTCGCCTCTGCCTCCTCGTCGACGAGGATATGGTGAACGAACGCCGCTCGCTCTGGCGGGGTGCGAACCCGCCAACGCTGCTTACCTGGTGTGTCTGTTGTCGGGTTCGTTATTTCGGTTGCTGACGGAGCACCACCACCACCACCACCACCACCACCACCACCACGGTAGACGCTGCTGGTTTCGCTCTGTTGGAGCCTTGGGGCAGGTGCGGGCACGCTCCGCAGACGGCTGACAATAGCTCCCATCGCGGTCGGCAGCTTGAAGAGGGCGTCAGGGCCGCTGCACCGTCTCTTCTAGACCACCAGTGCAGCAGTTGCCTTGGCTGTCGACTGCAATGTGCGTGACAACTCCCGTCTCGAAGTCTGACGGGTGATGCTGTTTCTGGCAACGGTGCTAGGTTACAGTCTTCGGTGAGAAAAGCGACAGACGCTTTCTTTCAGCCGCAGGTTCGAGCAGCAGTCTTTTGATACGCGGGAAACGTCACTGGGGAACTGCTCGACGACACTGCACGAGTTCGACAGCTGCGACAACCAAACTGCTTCACCAGTCGTGTCCAAGAACTTGATTACAAGACTCAAGTTGCATTCAAAAGCGAGAACGTACTCTCGACCGCAAGGCAAACGGTGCCAGCGTGCGTGAGAGGCGCAACAAGAAAAACAAACCGCCTCACCAGCCAGCACCAACGGACGATAACCGACTGGAGACACTCGTCCGCTTCAAAACACCCAACGCCCAAGCCCGAACGCGTTCCATCCAGGATCGACGTCACGCCGGGGTGTTATGAGGCCCTCTGTAACCTCGTGCTCGAAAAAGAAAGCATAGAGCGCAAACAAGCAAGTTTTTTCAATGGGCTGCGCACTGCGGGAGCCGCTCGTATCCATCCATCATGGAAACGCTTTTTCTATGGTTCAGCGCTGTAGAGAAGCCCGTCTCGAACAGCACGCCTGGGTAATGGAGTATGACGGACGCTTTCCCGAATGTCGATAAACATGGTGCAATCCGGGACACACACTGGTATGTGAAAACGACTCTTGACTCGCCTGAACAACAAGACCTCTCATCGAAGGTAATTGATACTTTGTTCAAGTCCATTCGTATGATGATCATGATGGCAGCGACGACGACAAGTCCGTCTCAGAAGACTTAGACCCACAAGTGGATGCCTATCCAGTGCGTGGATTGCGTCAAAGATGCCAGTTCATGGCCGTTGTGCAAAACCGATGCGGACACCCGCTCTTGCTCCACAGCTCGTTCGATCTTTGCAGCAGAAGCGAGCACACAATGGTGACCTGTTCAAGCATCAGAAAATCACACAGGCAGATACCCAAAGTGCAGACGTACAATGGCTCGCAACCGAGGACAACCATTGCCAAAGCGGCTACTTGCCGGCGGGATGCGGAATCCGCGTGACAGAAGCCTGCCCCTTACCTCAAAGATATAGAGTGAAAGCAGCGAATCAGCGTGGTATCAAGCGGACACATAGTGCGTTGTAGCATGACAGAGATCCCATACCCAGTCGGATGCGGCCTGACGCACCCCAGCCATATCGAGACCGCTCGTTGCCGTCGCAAACGCAGAAGCGTGCTCTCCAATGTCAGCAGGTAACGCATCCTGGTCCATAGCGCGACTTAGATGGTACTTGAACGCCTCCATCCGAGTGAGCGCATCCGGTGTTGGCAGCTCGATGTGCAGATCCAGACATCCCGGTCGCAGGAGCGCTCGATCCAGTCGCTTCGGCTCGTCGGTGGCAACGACAAAACCAAAACGACGGCATCCACGACGTGCGTAGAAACCATCCAAGTACTGGAGGAGAATGCTGAGGAGGCGCTCATGCACACCATGGGTGCTCGAAGGGCCATCTCTCGCTGCCGCCAGCATCTCAATGTGATCAATGAAGAGAACACAGTTTCCCATGGATTCACAAACGGTCAAGACGCTCTGCAGCGCTCGTTCAGCCTCTCCAACACGTGCAGAAACAATATCTGTTGCCTGGACGGGGAGCATGTTTAGCGCAGGCCACGCAAAATGTGCTTCCGAGTCCAGCCAGGGATGCGCTAGCATTTCTGCAAAGTGTGTTTTGCCATTACCAGTTGCTCCGTACAGAAGAATGCCAAGAACATTCCGCTCGGACCGCAGGTGACGTTGCTCGGTGCCTGTGTCCTCGGCAAGGTGTTCGGCTAGGGCTTGGCGAACAGTTCGCTGCGCTTCTCGCACCGCGCGCCCAAAGAGAGGCAGGGTGCGAGTTCTTGCTGCTGGTCGTCGCCACCAGCGGATGGCGCCCACTTGACGAACGATCGCCGGTGGCGGAACTTCCGACAGGTCGAGCAGGTCTTCTCCGACAGCGCTCTGTTGCCTAGCAAGCGCCGCCTCAACGCCGTTTGAGTGCTGACAGCAGCAACCAGCGTGGACCCGCGCCTCCCTTGAGTCATCGGGGTCGGTGCTCGCCCTGGATGCCGCAGCCTCGTCCGCAGTTGCTGCATCCGAGCCTGTCTGCTTTCGAGGGCGCGCCTGTCGAGAAGCCAACAACACCAGGGGCATGGCATGCGAAGCGTCACGCTCAACATGGCATTCCTCTGGGAGCGATAACGCTGGTGCAATCGCCATAGTCTCCTCACCAGAATCGTTTTCGTCCGGATTCATCTGCTTCTCGATGTTCAGAGTCTTGTCGAGGGTCTTTTTCGAACAGTGACCCGAGGCTTGCACCGAAGCATCCCGCGGGATGCCTCGATGCAAGGCAGGCGCATCCACTGGAGTCGTGTGCGTATCAGCAGCACCCGAGACTCCCGAGCCGTGCCTCATCCGCAGCGTCCAGAGAAGCGCATGCAGTTCTGCATAGGTGTAGCCTGGGGTGATATCCGCAAGAGGCTCCGGTCCTCCAGCAAGCTGAAGATACTGCTTTCGTTGCTGCCACGTGGGCAATGGAACCGGCTGCTGAACGCATCCCCAGCACGGCAGGTGCGTCCAGCAAGTCATGATCAGCGCTCCCGGGCCACGTGATGCCCCATCATCCGTTCCGAGCCATCGCATCTCGGTGCAAAGCACTGTCCATAACCAGGATTTTAGATGAAACTCGCTGCTCGCCAGGGTTGCATCTGCGACGGTTCTCCGCTCGCTTCGAGAGACGGATCTTCCGGACTTGTCGCCGAGCAGCGCTCGGTCGGGTGAGCTGGTGTCCGAAGCACCAGAAGGCACGGCGTTTTCGATCAGCCAGCCGATATCCGCAAGCAATAAGATGTCGTTTGCTTCATCGCGGAGAAGGTGACATAGCTTCCTCACTGCTTGGCGAGGCGAGTCCGCGGATACCAGCGCCGCACAGTGCACCGGGTGTACCCGGAGGTGCAGACGCTGTGCTGCCAGCTGCACCCGTGTGCGTTTTCCCGCACCTGTTGGTCCGTAGAGGACAAGAGAGCGTGCGCTTAAAGTTCGCTTCTTTCGTTGTGCGAGGCTCTGCTCTATCCAGGTTGTGAGCGAGCGATCAAGCTCGTCCGCCTCTACATAGGCCTTGACCGCGTCGCCTGGAATCGTCTGCATCGCTTCAATAACAATTGGGGAAAGTAGCCATCAAACCAGCCGACGATCATACGGGCGGGCAAACAGGCCAGCGATCAGTGATGTCGAGCGAGAAACGCGCTCGATTCTCGGCGAAAAGCTCCACCGCTCGAACGTCCGCAAGCTACGCGAAACACTGGACGTCCAGACCTGGTGCTTGGCAAGCCAGTCCTCTCATGCGAGACAGCTGCGTAACCTCCTGGACCAGAGCACGTGCCTCAAAGTCACTTTTCCGACTCTTGGTCACCAAAGCGCACCGCTTCCATTGACGTATATCCCGTCAGGCGTACTTGCGTCAAACAACCTGACAGGAGCGCGCCCATCGTCCAGTGCTGAGAACAAGCCCCGGCGCCGGTGCGGTCGATACGTTTCTGCGCTGGCATTCGGGTGCTTGAGCGCAAGCTCTAGGTGTTCGACACTATGGCGTGGAAGAAGATTCGCGAATACGACGCTAAACGGCTCCTGAGTCACCACATGGGTCGACGGCTACGCGCGGTGCAGGTTCAAGCGAACCGCAGTCTCGTGGAGAGCTTGCCAGAGCAGCCGTGGCTCGCGTCCTGCCAACTCGTCGTGAAACCGGATATGTTGTTCGGAAAACGCGGAAAGCAAAACCTGGTGCTACTAAAGGCGGACCTTGAACAAGCGGTAGATTTCGCTGAGGATCTCGTAAAGCGACGGGGCGAGATCGAGGTTCAGGGCGTTCGCGGGCGAATCACAACCTGCATCGTCGAGCCGTACCTTCCCCACGATGTCGAGTATTATCTGAGTATTCAAAGTGTCCGCAACGGTAACATGATCAGTTTCAGCTGCGCTGGTGGTATGGATGTTGAAGAGAACTGGGATAAACTTAGAACGGTGCAACTGGGTCCGACGGAGACGCTCCAGGAGCGTCACTTTGCCGAGCTGTTTACGGACGTTGCGCGTGAGCAATCGCGCCAGGTTTTGGAAGCCTATGTAGATAGGTTGTACGCCATATTCGATGATCTGGACTTTACGTTCCTTGAGATGAACCCGTTGACCATAGCTGCGTTCCCTGGTGATGATGGTCAACCTGCACCCGAGCCGCAGGTGTGGCCTCTGGACCTGCGTGCCGAGCTCGACTCGTACGCAGGATTCAAAAACGCTCGCAAATGGCTGAACGTACAGTTTCCTGAACCCTGGGGATGCTCCAAGTGGCCTCAAGAGCGCTTGGTTGCGAACCTGGATGCCACATCGAGCGCATCGCTCAAACTGACGGTTCTGAATCCGAAGGGCAGGATTTGGACGATGGTTGCTGGCGGCGGAGCTTCTGTTATTTACAGCGATACCGTCGTCGATCTCGGGTACGGTGACGAACTTGCAAATTATGCGGAATATAGCGGTAATCCGAAGCCAGAAGAAACCTATCTATTTGCTCGAGCGATCCTCGAACTGGCTACAAATGAGCCGGACGGGAGGCCGCGTTGCCTCCTCATTGGTGGCGGGATTGCGAATTTTACCGACGTTGCAGCGACCTTTACTGGTATTGTTCAGGCCTTGAAGGATTTTGCAGGAAAGCTGCAGGTAGCGCGAATGAAACTCTTCGTTCGACGCGGAGGTCCGAACTACGAAACCGGTTTGCGTATGATGGAAGAGGTTGGCGAGCAGCTCGGCATTCCGGTAGAGGTCTACGGACCTGATGCCCATATGACGTGTATTGTGACGCGTGGCATCGAATGGATTACAGGCGATGCTTCAAAAGAGAACGAAAGCGAGTCTTTGACGCCGAGGCGGCGGCTGCGAGCGTCCGCTTGAGGCCAACCGTTCCGATGCGGCGAGCAGTCGTGCTGTACGTAGCCTCGTTACCGAGACAAGTTATCGCGGTGCTGAGGCGTCAAGCGATCCACGCTCTCCGCTGTGAACCGGAACAGATGATGCGTTCATGTCCAGGAGGATACCTGTAGGTCTTTCTCTTTCCGAGCACTGTGGAGGTTCTCTAGCGCAATGTCTGCCTAAGAAGCTCGAGAAACGCGGAATACAATTTCTGTTGACCCAACGCGCATCCAGCAACGTACATTCAAGATTACATTGCCGGTTTCAGAGATCATGTGACCTGGTTAGGTCGCAGCAGCATCTCTAGCCTCTGGATACAGTGGCGATCAAATTACCCCTGCAGGTTCCCGATCACCTGGTCAGGTCGCAGCAGCGTCTCTAGCCTCTGAAGCAGCGCCACAGCTGCCGTGTAACGCGGCAGGTGTGCACTGTACGCATGTTGTGGACTCGTCGTTCCGACCTGCGCCAGCAACACTTGCGTCCTACGGTGTTGCGGTCTACGAACACCAAGTCACTGCAACTGCAACGACTCGTTGTGCACATGACCATGTGCTCGAACGACGACGGGCCTGCCGCAGGGACTCTGTGGCAGCATTGTGGTGGCTCCATTTACTCTAGAGCTCTGTCCAAGCGTCGCTAACCCGTATAATGCATCGATTTCAATGTCAATGCGTACCATGATACCCGTATCAGACTTCAATGGGGCAAGTGCTCCAACACAGGCGTCCTTGCTGAAGGCTTGCTACGCTCTTCGCTGTGCTCCAGACCATCAGATGCTGGATAAATGTGTGAATGCTTGTTTTTCCCCTCTGTAACCTATGCTTCTCAGTACGCCGTTCGCTTCTGTCCTTCCAGCTTCGCTGTCAACGGTGGAAGCATGTTCATGGCAGCATTCGATTCCTTATTGCTGTGCTTTTGGCTTTTTTTCGACGAGTTTTATGCACATATGGAAATTATGATCTGTGCATCGCTTGCTTTTTGTATCTTCTTTGTATTCGGACCCGGAACGCCGTTCGACACGTCGGAATTTGATTGAGATCATCTGTACTCATACGAATATACGACATCTCCTCGTCCCCCGAGCGTCGTTTTGTAGTGCGTGAACGTTTGCTTCACTAGTCGCGACACGCCTTTGACTGGCAAGGACGGCTTCAATCGACGCTCGTTTTCGTTTCCTGTTCAAGTTCAATAACCTACGAGAACGCGCCAGGTCGGAGCGATGGCCTCGCGGAGGTCATTGCAGGCTGCACACGCAAGCGCACACTATCTCATTCGACAGAGTGTTTGTGGAACACGATGTCGTCCATGATGAAACAAGTACCGGAAGGAAAATCCAAGACGGTGATCAAGTCGAAATACTTCGATTCGTCTACGCTGCCATCTTGGAAAACGCTGACGCACGCTCCGATGGCAGTGATCGCTGGGATCACTAGAGTCTGAGTCCGAGGCCCTTTTCCTTGCAAACAGAAAGGACAGGAGCGTTTCGGAGCGCATCTCATGCGAAGCATCATGCTGGTTCGCGTGCAGTTTCTCCGACGTCTAAAGCAGAGAATGATTTGTGTTTTGAACGGAGTTGGTTATGGGACGTGACAAGCTCAGTATACTTGCGCGATGAGGTTTTGATCCAGTCATCAATTGACGATGACAAGTTTCTGCTCTGCCCGTCTACCAAGGGGCGCGATCTTCTGCGCCAACGGGCCGCCATGAAACACAAAGATCGATAACTTGAAGCATAAACATAGTATGAACCTGCTGCACGAAAGAAACGCAGGAGCGTGGAAGCGCATTCGTATGCGTCGGGAAACGGTTTCCATTCGTTTTTCGAATCTCCGTTTCATCTCGTCGTCCGTCATCGTGAATTCAGTGACGCAAATAATTCCAACGACAAATCGTCAACGAAGCCACTCCAAAAAGACGACAGAAAACCCTAAAATACGGATCGATTCCGATTCATTTACTGCTGCACCTCGAATGTCGAGCCAGTACACCGAAACAAGGTTCAGAAATAACGAACATCGGGCACAGAGCGAGTCGTTCAGCGTTCAGTCTGCGTCCGACACGGGCCTCGAGTCGACGCCCTCTGTGCGGTACGGCAGCGCAGTTCTGTATCCGTTCAGCGACCGCAACGGCGTTAGAGGCACCATTGCGGTCGCTTTCGGCAGGCACCAGGCACACTCGATGCGAAGTATGAAACGACCAGAATATCCGAGAAGAAGTATAGGGAATGCAGCGGGGGGTAGGGTGTTTGATGGATACTTCGCAGTGCACTGAAAACCCCAAAAAGAAAGGAAAAAGCGCATAATCGGAGAACGCTGGCCTAGGTAAACGTTCTGTCAAGGAAAAAAATCCGACACTGGCGCAATCGAGAAACGTCTTTATATATGAATTTGGATGCACATTTGCGGCACGGTGCGGAAGAGGCGGCGAGCGCTTGACACCCTCGCACAGGTGCTATGCTCCGAGTGGTTTGCATGACGCGCAGGCAGCACGATAGCCATCAGGCAGCTGCACCGGCGCTCGAAGATGCCCATTCAAGGGGGAGGACTCAAGATCCTCTGGGCACAACGCCCGCACGCGTTCGAATCGCGTTAGCACCACAAGACGGTGGCAAGTCGCTCACTTTTTATCAACGACAGTGAGAAGCGTGGAACGCACGCTTTTGCTGGTACAGAGCAAACGGTGCAGAACGTCATCAGGGCGAGCACCTGGTCTACGAACCAGTTTTACGAACGACGACTGCGTGCGTACCTGCTCGTGGCGCTCTTCCTCTGCGCTGTGCTGCGAAAGGAGAAGCAAACACTCTCGGACGCCTGGTTGACCGGGGGCGGAGTGCTCAGAGCTTAGCGCATGTGGTTTTTTGTGGCAGCTATCCATCTCATACAGAACTTGCCAAACTTTGCTTGGAAGGTTATCCACAGACAGCGCGAAGACGCCGAGCACGCACTCGAACGCTACAGTCTGCAGCGATCGGTACCGTTCTACGCCCGCCCTGTGAGCCTGGAACAGGACCGCTGGGCACAGCTGCGGCAAGACTTGGGTCGAGACCACTGGCAGTTGGCGCGCCAGACGCTACTCTGTGGATATTCTCTGGTAAAAGCGGTACCATTCAAGCCGGAGGAGCGAGCAGATGGCTATCCACCTCCGCGATGGCTGCAGGGAGCGGTGCCCCAGCTTGACGCGACCGAGATTCCAGCGGAGCTACGGCGGGCAAGATAAGTCAACGACAACGTCTTCCTGTTTGCACGACGAATATCATGACTCCAAACGCATTCCATCGGAGTCGCGCGTTTGCCCGCCAACCATGCCATGCTGCCGGCGAGCGCCTGATTGCACAGGCCGAACACCGTCGTGGTGCACAACGTGGTTTACATTGAACTATGATGATCTCGCGTCCAGCTGTGGTGAGAGCATGACCCCGAAATCGAGCTCCAAGTGCTTCTGCTCGGAAGCGCGCAAATGAAGATTTCCGTACGCTTCAGTGTCGTGAGACAAACGCAGGTTCTGTGATACGCGTCTGCCGGAAAGTGCGCGTCCGAACAGGTTGCGTCATGGTTCAACGCGCGAGCGTGCAGGACGTGGCTGCACTGAACTTGTGCATATGCCGTACGAGACGCCAAGCCGCATCACATTTCCGTCGTACCCAGAGAGCAGGTAGTTCTCAATCGACCGATCACGTCGCCCGAGTTCAATGTAAAAGACAGGGCTGAACCTGACGCTGATCGGCAATAAAGCGAGTTGGTGCACTCGCACTGAGTCTCACTCCAGTCGCTGCTTCAGGGCCCGGGCGCACCACTCCCAGGTGCTCTCTCCGCAAACATTCGGGCTCGCTGTTGGAGCATCATTTTCTCGACGAGCTGCCGCGTTTCGCCGTCAAGGTCCGACAACCGACTTGTTTCGGGCTCGCACTTGGACGGGTCGATCTCGGCGTCTCCAACGAGCACCCGAGACCACCACTCCATATTGTTCGACTTTTCCAGCTCCAGAACCAGACTGGTTCCCTCCAAGTACCAAAGCGACTCACCAGGCTTGATCGGACGATGCAACTCGCCGTCGAGCAGAACGCTGTCTCCGTGGAGCACCTGCAGTCGATTCGTGTCGAACGAGACTTTGAGGTCTCGTTTCTGTGCAATGTCGTGCTTGAGGACCACAGTCACCTGTTGAAGGGTCTGTGTCCAAGTGTAACGGTCCGTTTCGCCGCCGTTACCAGCCATGATGACACTTCTCAGGGTTCGTCACAAACACACACAGAAAGCACACCTGCTGGGGCGTATCCCAGGTGCCGCTGCGATGCCGAATGCGGCAGCGTCGACGCCAGACGGCTCGCACCACTCGGCCTACCGAGAGCGCTGCTGCGGGCCGCCGAGTCCCGGCGCTGGCGTGGAAAAGGAGCGCGGACACGCGTACCCGCTCTACTGAGGAGCAGAAGCGCTACAGTCGTACACGCGGAGTATGCTTGCTAGAATATAACGAGCAGAAGCGCTTTCTTTATCGCACAATATCGATGTGTCTGAAGTACTGTCTGCGAATCAAGTGACCGGGTGAAACGCATACTTCGCGTATGCGTATCCAAAGGATGGATCGCAGACCACCGAACTCACTGGCGGATCGTTGATTCGTTTGCGTTTGGGCGCTCTGAGATGTGCCAGTTTGCAGAGCGGCAAACACATGGCCCACGAAAACGTCCACCTTTCACACGTCGGGCAGTACCTGCGCCACAGCATGCAACCGGTGCTCTCTGATGGCTAATGAAGTTGAAACGTAATCGGAACTCCTCTGTTGCGCCAGGCTTACCAGAGGAGACACCGTAGACCTCAGTTTCTTCAAGAACGCTACTGCGTACCGTATCCACCAAACTACATTTCCCGTCGGAAATGGGTGCTAGATTCAGACGAGCTGTGCTTGGCTAGTACGCCTCAGGTGCTTGCTGCGAACCCGTACGCATCGACGCCACAGTCACCGATCCAGACACGAAACAGCTATGCGATGCTTTCAGGTGCAGCTGCGACACCCCATGTGCCGACACCACGGTTACCCCCGTCCAGGGGATGAACAGGTAGATGCAGTGCGCCGCAAGGTACCGGCACGAGGCCTGGCATCGCCGATGCCCGCTCGCGCGCAAGCAGCCTCCCCGCGGTCCGTGGCGCGCGATCTCCTCGTGCGCATCCGTTCGCCCCCATGTACTCGTTTGAGCTCAGGTGCGAGAGTATACGTAGTCTATGCTTTGCTGAGAAAAGCGACGGACCGGTTATCCCTGTCTTTAACTTTCATTTCAGTCTTCATGGAGATCATGAGCGCGGTTTTTATGGCTCGAACGCAGTGCGAGCTCGAGACGCTTGAGAGGCGACAAAACCGACTGAGCCGTTTTCACATTCACGGGTGGCGGTGGCACCAGGCTGCCCTGGTGCGCGACGCGAAGCGTTTCGAAAGCGCTGTCCGGAAGTCCAAGTGCGACTGGGGCGGTAACCAGTGCTCGGCACAGTCGCTGAACTCGGCGGTTCGCTGGTTGCTGGACACCAACCTTCGTGACTTTAGACTCGTGCAGAACGAGGTGTTTCTTCCGTTCCTTCAAAAGAACCTTCCGACGGAGACATTCGCTCCAATTCAACGAACCATCGAGAGACACGATCGCTGTATTCAAGAGCTCGAAAAACGCATCCGAGACGAAGTCGAGGCATGCGCTATCCCATCACAGTGCCCGCAGCATCGCCAGCGACTAGAGCAGGCTGCTCGACTCTTGTCCCGCCAAATGGAGCAAGCGTATACGAGTCAGCAGCTCATGGTGATCGCAACTGTGGCAGAACGAATTCCTACCAGCGTCCAGCGTGGGTTCGAGGAGCAGGTGCGCCGCCGACTCAGCATGGAGCAGAAACGCCTTCATGTTGTTAGCTTTCACGAAGCAATCAAAGATGACCCGGAGGAGCTTGCACGATTTAAAGCAACCTTACCGGCGCCGGTGCGTCTGCTCCTTGGAAACTGGCGCAAGCGCTGGTACTTGCCGGCCACACGACAGCTGGATAGCTGCGTGCGTCGCGAGTTTGCAGCAGGGCGAGCAGGCACCCCGACATCGCAGTAGGCACTGCAAGGAGATGCAAGGCACAAGGCACTCGGATCAGAAACCATTCATGCTCACGCGTAGTTGAAAAGGTAGTAGGAGCACCCAGCATTCGTATGAAGGTACCAACGGGTGCCCGACGCGAGCACAGATAGCCGTGCAAAATGGAAATGGTGTCAACGATAAGAATCATCATTATCATCATCATCATCATCAGCAGCAGCAGCAGCAGCAGCAAAGACAGTGTCCCAGAAAGGCTATCACAGGACATTGTCCTAGCCATGAGATCATGAGTGAGTTTAGGCATGAGTGCGCGTATAGAGCGCCCAATGCGGCGCGCCGCCAAAACAGTCCCCAAAACACCGGCAATTTGCTTCATGACAATCCAGATGCATCGTGTAGTATCGCTTATACGGCAATAAAAACATTTCCAACATAAGTTCTAGGCCGTAGACATCACGCGCTGACCCATGTACATTTCGAATGGTCGGTCTACACAAGCGTCGTGTTATGAGACGGAGCTTTCGAACGCGCATACAAGCGGAACAGCACAAGAACGACTGCTGTGAACATGCGAGTCAGGAGACAGCGGACTGAACCACGAACGGTGGACGCTCTCTGGCGATAAAAAGCGCATACCAGCAGACATGCTCAACGGAAGCAACGCCTCCGCAGGGTACCCCAGCGATGCAGGGCTGGCGTCACGGCGGCGTCGTGACGAACAGGCTGCACGCATGAGCCCCCCGGCACATGCGATGCGACGCCAGCGCGCCGCTGCCGACGCGAGCGTCAGGGCGATGGCGTGTCACAAAGCGTTCGTGACATCTTTCCCGCCAAGCATGCGTGGCGCGCGGCAATGCACCAAAGGTCGCTCCACCCGGAACGCCTGCGGAGCACTTCTCGCGTTCGCAGGTGCTCTGCGTACGCGCTGCTGCCACCATGCGAGCATCGGTGTCCCCGAACTACTGGTCACCGCGCAAACGGCGGGACTATGTGCAGTCGCTGAGCGCGATGTCTTCTGAAGAACCTGATCGTGATAGTGAACTCGATACTGAGGGCGTCTCCGACGACGGACGCAGTGACGCAACGGCACCGATTTCTGGTGAAAGTCCAGCGTCGCTTCCCCCGACAGCACCACTGTTTCGGGGCCGCGTCTTGGCGCGCACAGACCTCCGGCAGGACGCGGAGTCTCCGGTACACACCGCGTGGGCGCTGCTGACGCACTGGGTGCTTCAACCGATGTTGGTTGGTGCGTCGGCGGCCTTCGGCTTGAGCGTCGGCTACGCCGCTTTCGACTGCGTATCACGACTTTCCCCTGGGAGCTGGTTCGGAAGGCCGGCTCGTCCGTTTTGGACACGCGCGGCAGTTTCCGGATCTAAAAGCACCTCTTGAGCATGGTGCCGGCTTCTGGCCCCCCGCCGGCGATAAGAAGTCGCTGCATGGCTGGTCCAGTGGTCATACACAACGCTGCCACAATTCGATGCAGATACAAAGCGATGCCGCCCGGTGTGCCGGGACTTGTCCGAGCCTGGCATGAGAACAGGGGTGCAGCGAAAGTACCAGATGCTCATTCCCATGGGATGATATGCCGTAGACACGGCCGCTGAGCGAACACATGCAGGATCCGAAGCGGCGGCGTCGGGGGTCAGCACCGGAGTACCACCACGCGTGCTCCCGTCAGTATGGTCAAATCCACGTGTGCAAACGGAATAGCGTCTAAAGAACGCTGCACAATGCTTTTTCTGCTGCTTTACGCTGCCGTCAGTGGCCGTCACAGATTAACAATCGGTATCCACGAACGCTGAATTCAAGGCCCGACACCGTCCACACGAGGCGGTCTAGCAGTCGTACGCCCATCGTTCGCAAGGCCCCGATCCCATCATCCCTGGTTCGTATCTCACATCCTACTCGGTGAGCCGTGTATGGCCCTAGAGACGAAGCGCGCGCAGCGGGTCTCGCAATATCCAGCGCTGGTTCTGTCGCATGGACGCTACATCTGCAAACTCTAGTTCGCTCCAGAGCAGGTGACGATCTCCCTCTAGAAGCGGCAGCACGTCGAGCAGGCCTCGAATTCGAGTCAGAGCCGCAGATCGATCTGCAGGATCCTCGAGCACTGACCACGCGTCGCCGTGGATCAGACTGAAACAGAGCAGTCGGCCAGCAACTGCTGCAATGTGATACACCAACAATGACAGTGCCGGCGTACCGCGACAAGAAGGAATCGACTGCGTTTCCGCAAAACGCAACACCCGCTGACAGAAACGCAAAATCCATGAGGTGTCGAAGCGGCTCCCACGAACCTCTTCGACGAGTTGCAGTCTTTGATAAAGCGTTGCTACCGGCAGATCCAGAGGAGATTCCACTTCGACGCCGTCCGCGCGGAGCGTCATCCCCAGGTGCTCTCTGACCGCAATCAGATCCAATAACAAGCCGCCGAGGTCCGAAAACGTCAAATCATGCGCCTGTGTCGGCGATGGTACAGTCAGATGACTGGAACTTGCCGCTTCGAGCGCTTGAAATGCCTCGAGCATCTGACGCCAGTCGTTCGCTAGACGCATTGCGTGCTCTCGAGAAGCAAACGCGCCGCTCCAAGCGCTCGAGCCGGCGATACCACGCTGTAGGAGGAAAAGAGGCGCGAGTCTCACTGCAGCCCAGAGGTGAAGTTGCATCATGAGTCGGGTCCGCGGACCGAGCCCAACGCGTGCAGCATGGTTAAACGCTGACAAGGACCCGTCCGTGTTGTCATGCGACAACTCGGTATCCATGGCATCATTTGGGGTCACCGCGTCCTCGCAAGCCGCCTCGAATGATCCCGTTCTTAGACGACCTAGTGGAGCGGTCGACGCTCCAAGCCAGGCGATTCCCGTCTGGAGCAGGGCACAACCAAGCTCTGCCGCGTATACAAGTTTCCGCGGATCCCAGATGCCAGCAGCCAGAGACCCGCTATGCTCCAGATCCGACAACGCCGCCACAAGCGCAAACTCCAGCCATTGGTAGTGTGCCTGCAGGAGCCAGCACCGCGGCAGGCGGACGCGCTCTCGGAGCCAACGCATCACCGGCAGCGAGTCGATGTCAGCGGCAGTGCGCACCGTTGACCACGAAGCCTCCGAACTGGGTCCTGATCCTCGCAACTCACCTGCAACAGGCAACGAAACAGGCCAGTCGGGGACATTTTCTCGAAGCAGACGCGGCCACAGATAGCACAGATACTGGAGCAGATCCGATCCGCGACTGAGCGTCGCCCGAACGTAGATTGCCTCGAGCGGCCTCCCGGCAGACTCAAGCTGCAACGCATACGCCTCGTAGCACTGTGCTCGTAGAAGCGGATCAATCCAGTCAAAAGGCACGGATACCCATGCGCCGCTGCCTATGCACTCCCACAGCAACCACACAAGCCGGAAATCCAAAGAGTCACTCTTGTGAAGACCAAAGCACTCTGGCATAAGCTGATAACGCCTGCTACAGAACGTAGGCGAAAGACAATACCACCGCAAGAGTACATAGACAGCATCAAATACCGCTAGGGTGGTGACGCGATCCTCGGGCCCCGCCTCTGCCTCATCTGCAGTGAGCGGCAGCTGCCGCAGCTCGCCCCTGCGATGCGCACGATCCAGGGCCGGCGGCAGCGGCGGTGGCACACGGGCGAGTGACGCAGCCGCTACCGCCCTCGGTGATCTAGAGGATGCACGCAGCTGCGATCTAGGCGATCTAGGCATTGGTGACGGCGATCTAGAGGGTGCACGTAGCTGCGATCTAGGCGATCTAGGCGATCTAGGCGATCTAGAGGATGCACGTAGCTGCGATCTAGGCGATCTAGGCGATCTGGGAATCGGTGATGGCGATCTAGAGGATGCGTGCATCGCCGGTGGTGATGATCGCGGTGACCTCGTTGCCGACGGTCGCACCGCATCCTCCGCGTCCTCGTGCTCGTCCTGCTCCTCATCATCATCTAGGTAACGACTGCGGCTACGTAAGTGCATCGCCGCCTTCCAGGCTGTCTCGTAGGCGTCTAGCGCAGCGCTAAGCCGCATACGGAAGCGCACGTCATCCGCGTATGCGTCGGTACTCGAATCATTCGTATCAGCGGCACCGGCAGTGGCATCCACGGATCCCTGCAGAGCGTCCCGTCTACTGGCATCCATGCGTGCGTACCAAAAAAATAAGGCAAAGGCCCGTATCCACGTCAAATGCGGTCCACAGAACCAAGGCGGTTCATCCATTGACACGAGGGCATGACCAGAAGCACGCTGTACTTGGCCTGCTAACAAGTACATGAGATCAAGACGGCGCGCTCCAAGCGTTTTTTCAGAAAGGCCATCGTTTTCCCACGTTTCCACTTGATTCGCCGCATCCAATGCCAAGTCTTCATGCGGGTCCAGACAGCGACTCAAAAGGAGTGCGAGGCGCAAGTCGCCGGCCTTTTGCAGCCGCTGCGCTGCCGCCAGCACCTGGCCTCCGGATAGCAAAAACAGCGCTTCGTCGAGTGCTTGCCCGTCGGATGCAGCGGAAACCGCAGAGACGGCACGCGCATGTTGCCAATCGTCTCGAAATTCATCTACGCTCTGCATCTTGGGGCAGGCACAATCCCTCAGCCATGCTGAAAACCTATACCATGTTGATGCAGCTCCAGCGTGATCACCATACAGGGCGTCCAACAAGCTTGCAACAATCTCACCGTGCTCATCCTTTTGTGTCCTGTAGCGAGTAACCAGTTCCTGGAAAAAATCATGGCGCCGATTTCCCGTGGCAAGTGCTTCACCGAGTGTTTGGTAGCGGCTGGTCGCCTCGCAGTGTACGGATGCCTCTATTGCGGCGTCGTCTGCAACACGAACCAGGCCGAGATGAAGCTCTGACCGATCAGCGGTGCCTTTCGAAGGCGTCCACATCTTCATGGAAGGGTATACGACCCCACAAGCAGCGCGCTTCGCGCTGCGTTCAGGCCCGCCTCCATTCGCAAACACGAGAGGACCTATGACGCGAGCCATGGGCATGAAAGCTGTGGCGATATCCAGTCCACGCATTCGCTCTTCAAGAAGTTGATCCAAGGATCGAAGAACTGCCGTTCTCGGTGAAGTGCCCGCCACCGAAACAACTTGAACGTTCGTTTCGGACGCAAGTGGCGACGGAGCGCGAGTCTGTTCCGTAATCCGCGAGCGAAATGCGTCGGATACTTGCCCAGTAGCATGCATGCTTGCGGTATCCGCTATGAGGGATTTGCGCGACAACTCAACTGCTTTATGCAGCTCACGTTGTTCACCCAGTTCCGTTGACGTGCTTGACTGCAGCAGCTGCAGCGTTGCCGCTGTTGCCGCGTCGAGCGGCTCTAAACGCTCAGCTGCAGCGCGGTCCCCGGTTCCATCGGTAGCCTGTATGTGACGCGACTCGGGTCTCTGGGTCCGCGCTACGGAGCGATTATGCTGTTTCATATCCATGGGCGTGTCCGTCGAGGGAGCTCCGAATGCTTCATCGGGCGTTGCGAAGAGGGCACGGTGCACACCGGGTAGCCAGGACCTAGCAAGCGTGTATCGTCGTGCTAAACGAGAAAAGGAAACACCTGGTGCGACGTAATCCGATTCGTTTCCTTCTTCATCCACACCTGCACCAGCAGTTGTCCCATCTGTAGAGGCACTCGACGCAGACGGTGTCGATCGAGCAAGCTTTGACGGCGGCGAGGTCGATGTTTCGCTCTCGCTACTTGATGGCACCTCGATCCGTCGCGGACCTGAGCGAAAAAGGCGCTCATCCTTCCCGTCATCAGTGTCTTCTGAGTCTGAGTAGCCTGTGGGTGCCCGCCAACCACTTTCAACGTTTCTTTGGACAGCAGAAACCTGCATCGCGGGTGATGAAACCATGGAGCGCTGGCGTAGGTCGTACGGAGCGAAGACCAGCGTCGGCGCCCACGAAACGTTTTTTTCGAGGCGCGCTCAGTTTCGGTTGCCGGAGACGACCTGTCCGTGCTTTCTGAAAAGCAAGTCCCTTTGTAAACAGGACCGTTAACCCAAAACAATGGCGCTATATGCAAAAAGTAAAGCCGAGCGGCACCAGGCATGCGAGAAAGAACTGTGTTGCGTCTGCAGCACGTGACCTTTTTGTCCAGCTTATCTATGGTGTGCATTTAGGCGGTACGTATCCATGGTTTCCATCTTCGTCGAAAGCAGGGCAAGGCGCTTTGATGCCTTGAAAAAATTATCAGATGATCTGGGGCAAGTGGTCGACGAAGAGTTTTCTCCGTATTCCACGCGGTATTTGTGGCGTTTTTGTGCATTGCAGCGAATATGCAGGTAACGAGGATCTACCGCTTCGGTGCACCGCAACGCCAGCGTGCTTCGGAGCACTGCCGCCGAACTCGAGCTTCGAGACAATCGAACTCGCGTTCGGCTAGATAAAAACGCTTGTTATGCTTTTCGAATGCCGGAATGCTCCTGTCCGAGATATATGCGACCAGGGCCTGCAGCACTTCAATGCTGTCGCGTTCTGAATGGCTCCTCAGCCGGGGCCGGTTCTGCCGCAAGAGCATATAGCTTCAGGAGTGCGCGGCACTTGTCGCATGCCTACGCAGGCCGCTGAGCGAGGACTCCAGATCGTGAGGAACCGACAATTTTCATGTCGCTCCCGGGCCGGAGCACAAGAAAGCAGACGTATCTAGCAGATGCTACGCGAGCATTTGCTCTTCAGTGTCGGAGCGCCATTCGAGCGTATGCAGCAGCAGGCAAGTGTATCCCACTTGGTGGCGCCCGCCTCCGCCCCCGCCCAAGCCACACGAGCAGATGCTATCCAGTGCCGGATCGGAACGCCTGTGGATGCATCCAGAGGTGATTGCGTCCTTTTGGTTGTCTAGAGAACGCTGTCAGACACGGGAAGCCTTCAAGAGGTACAGGTTACAGGCCACACTAGACGGCGAACATGGACATTCAGAGAAATCGGCAGCAATTTCTCATAAGACTTGCATTGTAAAGACTTGGTAGATTCGAGGCACTGCAGATTTCACTCACGTCTCGGTAAAAGAAAGCTCTAAAAAACATTTCCTTCTCTTCCGTGCACTGCAGGTCTTTTGCCGCAGAAATTTTCGTATACTCGTCGCCTTCCATGCTTCCATCTGCATCATACGGGAGTCGCAATACGTTCACTGATGCGATACCACGAAAAAAATGACACCCTCGGAGTGCATCCAGTACCACCGCACCATATTTGTCCGGTCGCCGCTGCTGCGCCACTAAACGCTCAGCTAGCGTTCATCTACATTCGTTTCAGTTACGTGTGATCAGAGAAACAAAAAATGTCCCACGGCCATGGAGTGGATATGAAGAAACACGCACAGGCGCCTCCCGGCTATTTTGATTGGCCCCCTAATACCGGTTTCAGCTTCTTCCTGAACACATCGAGTTTGCGAGGCTGCCGCATGAAGTTGGTCGCGAGAGATGCTCGGGTCCCGTCTTCAGCACCGCACATCGTCTGATATTGACAGTGGCGTTCAAGTCTCGTTTCATGAACTCCTGGCGTTTATTGCCGCTGGTGAAACTCCCCCGTGCAAGGAGTCATCGAATTTGCGCCCTCTGTACCATGCCAGTCTCGTCATCATCTCGTTGGGCAAACAACTTTGCTCGCGTATCTATCTTCTTTTTATTCTTCTTCACTTGCTCTTCTCCGAGGGATGGTCGACGAGAAGGAGATTACTTTTCGTTTCTTTCATGCACCCGGCGATGACGGCGCTCCAGCATCCTCGACTTCCATGTCCATAACCTTCCCTTGGATTGTTCTATTTCTTGAAAATGAATGCGCTTCTCTCTGCTCCGAGGTGAGAAACTTTCCGAAGCTGGAGGGACTCTCGAAAGAGAGACGACATGTGCCCCAGTGTGTCGCCGTGTGCGAAACGCTTCAGCGATTCGGTCACCGAGGCGATTATTACTTTTCAACATAAAAAACACGTCTTTGATGGAGCTGAACCACGGATCGTATGGACAAATGAAAGGCAGCTCGATCCCGATAGATTCGGCGAAAGCTCCATCGCAAGGGAATGGTGATATACCGCGTTCTCCAATAGAAGAACGTCACCAGATGCCAGGGAAAACCCTTCAATCATTCGACAAAGTGGTTGGTACTGTAGGATGCGCCGTCTCCACGAGCGAAACCGAGGCCGCCAAACAAATCCACTCCTCCTAGAACAGATGATGATGTCGTCGTTCTCTTCGAGTTCGATCGCACACAGAACGCGCACCTTTTCAGCGAATACCCATCTACGATCCGACCGTTTCGTCCGAAGGATGTCTCATCGTCTGTGAAAATAAACTGGCTTACCTCTGCTTCATACCGACCGCAACGTTCCAGAAACGCTGTCGTTGCGATATCTGTAGAAGATAGCCGTATGTGAACTAGGACATTTTCTCGGCGACTGTATCCCAGTGTTTTGAGGCCCCATGAACAAGCTATTGAGAAACAGAGACGCTCATGGCATCTATAATCTTCGCTTTTTCGCTTTTTGTCAGGTGATCAAAAAGTCGTTCTCTACAATAGACCGAAAGCAGTTATCGAGCATACCAGTTTTTTGGCACAGAGCCCATATCCTTCTTTCTTTTAGAGTTCCTCAACCATCTGAGTACTGTGGTGCGACTGACCCGAATCAGAGATGCAGTACTCCTTACACTATTCAGTAAACAATATAGATCCTGAGGGCGATTCGTCTACATTCTGTTCGGCATCGTGCACACACCAAAGCGAATCGACTGCTATGCACCGCACCAGAATGAAAGCGATTACGAGCTGTGCTTCCACGAAGCGTTGACGCGGTAAACCATGTTCGGTAGAAACGCGTCTACGCAGCCGTCGAATAACCAACTGGCGGGTGCTTTCGGGGCAAATCCACCGACACAAGCCCCAACACAGTCGCTGTTTAGCACACAGAGCCAGCCGGGCACCCAAACAGCGCTGAGCCAGGCTGGCGGCTGGCCAGCGGCACAACCAGGCCCAAACACGGGCTCAGCGTCAATGAGTCCTTTCGGGGGCAACGCGAACACATCAAGCACCTTCGGGACAAGTCCATTTGGGAGTGCTTCGTTTTCTGGCGGGTTGCGCCCGGGTGTGACCGGAGCCCCCGGTGCCGCTGCTGGCGGGGGTGCGCTCTCCGGAAGCGGTAGTGCCTGGCAAGCGGGCACCTCAGGGTCACAGCCTCTTGCTCTGGGTGCCGCACCGAGCCAGGGCACTGGTCAGGTGGCTTTTCGGCCAGTACCAAGCTCAGAAACAACGGCACACGGAACCAAACAGGTACTCTTCGATTCGATCGTGTTTATGAGCGGGTTCGAATCGAAGAGTTTCGAGGAACTCCGTTTCGAAGACTACCAGCTGGGTAACCGGGGGCAAAGCGGCCCTGGAGGTAGTTCAGCACCCAGCGGAACGGGTGGTGGCTCGCTCTTTGGAAACCTTGGCAGTTCCTCGACAACGAACACAGGACTTTTTGGTGCAGCAAAGCCATCGACCGGTTTGACTGCTCCCAGCGGTCTTTTCCGCAGTGACGCTGGTACCTCAGGAGCCGCTTCCCCGTTTGGTGCATCGGCGATCTCGGGAACGACATTCGGACAACAACAAAACACATCCGCTGGGAGTACTGGGGGTGCTTTTGGGTCGGCACCCTCAGCTGGTGGTTTCGGGAATGCAAACGCCACAGGTTCTGGTACGGGATTCGGTATCCCTGGACAAAACGCGGGTCAGTCAGGCGGCCTCTTTGGCGGTGGTGTCGGGTCCTCTGCTACGACATCATTCGGATCCAATCAAGCAGGGAGCGGAACGGGTGCTGGGAATGCGCCCTTTGGCTCTGGTTTGTTTGGATCGAACGCAAATGCCCGACCTTCACCCTTTGCTGGTGCACCTGGATCAACGACCGGTGCTTTCAGCGGCTTTGGAGCGAGCGCCGGATCAAATACAAATCAGCCAGCGGTAAGTGCAGCACTGGGCACCTCGGGTGCTTTTCCTACGTCAGGCACTGTCGGTGCGCCTGGAAGCGGTGGCCTCGGTTTCGGTGGATCGCGGCCGCTGGGCACTGGAACACCATTCGGTACGCTGAACGCGACCCAGAATACGAGTAGTCTCAGCAATACAATGCCATCGTTCGGAGGCGGTCTCGGAGGCAACGCGCCCGGGTCGTTTTTCGGCGGAAGCGGCAGCGGATCCACGCAGTCGGTGGGCCTGGTTGGAGGCGGCGCACCGGGTACGGCAGGCAGCTTCGGTGCTGGTGGCAGTGGTATTGGAGGCGGTGGTGGTACTGGTGGCCAGCCTGGTCAAGCACCAAGCGCACAGAGCTCGCTTCCGAGATTTAGTTTGGGCGGATTTGGTGCAGCGCAAGCGAATCAGCCAAGTGGACAATCAACCGGTGCTGGTGCCGCACAGAGCGGCACCAGTACCGGTGGCCTCTTTGGCACAGGGAGCACTACGGTGGCTGCAGGCGGAGCGCCCGCGTTTCAGTCAGGAAACGCAAGTACACCTCGTTCGGAGCAAACTGGCATATTCGGAGCAGCGAACCAGACGAGTGCGAAGCCGACTGGGGATTTATTCCGCTTTGGAATGTCATCAACTGGATCGAACCTAGGCGGCACACAGCCTGGCGGTGGTGCCTCAACTTCTGGGGGCATGTTCGGTCTTGGGGGATCAGCATTCCGACCCTTGGCGAGCCCAAATGCGAATATGGGTCCTATGCAGCCGGCTACGAGTACTGGAATGCCGTCTGGACTAGGTTTTGGCCTCGGTGGTGGTAGTGGCAGTGGTGCGATGCCTGCCTTCGGTGCTGCCACGAACGCTTCTCCGCAGGGGATTCCGTTTCAAACGCAGCCTGCAAGCAACGCCAGTAGCGCATCGCCGTACGGCCCGCTGCCGACACTCTCGGGCGCTGCGGGCAACATCTCCACTGATGCGGAGCGATGGCAAGGGACTCGAGTCACCTCGGAGCCTGTGCTAGATACCACGCATGCGTCGCTGCTGGCCCCACTAGCATCGATACCAAACGCGCCCGTGACGAGCTATCGAGTTCGGCCCAGAAGTCAAGTGCGAGCCTTCTCATACGGAGCCTCCATTGGTGGCGTCCCGCTCCATGAGTTGTTTGACCGACCTCGAGCAGTCGCCCGGGGTCGTCCGAATCAGACGCCAGGCGATTCCTGGTCGAGCGTATGGACACCCGGACGCCTGCGCCAGACCGAGAATGGCAAACCGGAACGAAGCATCAGGCAGCTGATCCGCGACGCAGCCGCACAAGGACAAACCGAACCGACATTGACGCTCGCCGATATTACCACGCAGGAAGCAGTGCTGGCGAGCCCGAGCGCAAACCTTCTGGATCGGGATGCGTCTCCGGAGCGAACACGTGCCACCAACGTCGACGCTCCTGGTACCGTAACGCCTTCATTTGCTGCCGACATGTCACCCATCGTACCACTGCGCAGTAGCCAGGGTACGGAGAAGCGCTCCGGAAAAGAGTCAGCGGCCACACCAGGCTCCGAGCAGACGCCAGGTGCGCACTTCGAGTACCACGCACAGGGACCGGTGTCGTCAGGAGCCTCAACGTCCGATCAGGGCGATCGATTGCCAGCTTGGGTGCCGCGACTCACGAAACCAGGGTACTATACGAAACCGCCGCTCGCCGAGCTTCAGTCCCTTGATGAAGCAGCACTCTCCCATGTCCCTAACTTTGTACTAGGCCGTCGCCAAATTGCCGAAATTCGTTTCCTGGAGCCGGTGGATTTACGCTACGCCAATCTAGATCAAATTGTGCAGATTGAGCCGCGCACGATCATCCTGTACCCGACCCGCGATACTGACGCGATGCCGCCGAAAGGCACCCGCACGACTGCTCAGCAGCAGCAGCAGCAGCAGCAGCAACAACAACAACAGCCATCCAGGTCCGATCGATGGAGTGGTCTCCCGCCCCCGGGACAGGGCCTGAATCGAAGGGCGCTCTTGCGTTTTGAGCAGGTGTTCCGTATGGACAAACGAACCGGAAAGCCAACGAATGATCCACAAGCGATTGAACGATTTCGGCAACGATTACAAGAATACGCGGAGCAGCAGGGCGCACGTTTCGTTAGTTATGATGCTGAAACTGGAACCTGGGAGCTGCTTGTTGAGCAGTTTAGCTAGAGGCGTGCAGCGGAATGTCGGGCGTCGAACGGGAATCCGAGGAGAAAGCAACGGGCGCTTGCGATTTGCACCTGCGCGGGCGTTTTAAGCCTCTGGGACTTGGGTATGCCACGAGCGCAAGGAGTTTCTCGCTCGTTCTCAGTATCGTGATGGCGCAGGTGATTTGCAGCTACCGAGAACGCCGATAAGCGCTCCGTGTCCGAGCGAGAGTGCTGGACCTGGGCCAACGTGCTGGAGCAGCGCTCCGGCAGCGCTGCGGTTTCTGTCAGCAGCCCAGAGCCATCGGGTCAGTGATATCGGGAACGACAGCGACTGCGCTTGCAGTCGACGCTCTTCCGAGCCGTGTAGCGAACGCGACGCCAGAGAGCAATCGACGGTACGTCATATACCGACGCCTTCGCCAGCACCAGAATGCCACCTGGTGACGCCACAACACGTAGAGCGCATGCCGCGGAGTTTCGCGCCCATCTGCCGCTGCCTGCCCGATGCCTGCACCCAAGACACATGACCGCTTTCTCAGTGGCGCGTGCGAGTCACCAGAAAACGACGTGATCGGGCGGAAGCGCGCCGCATCGAAGCGTTGCAACGGCACAGCGACGGGATTCCAGCGGTATCGGCTTTGTCGGCAGCGATCGTGCCTGTGGTTGCGCCTGCTGCCTCTGTTGCCTCGCGTTCGTTCTACGACGCTGAGGGCATGCCGCCGCCACGCTGCATACGTTCCGTGAACGGCCTCGAAAATGTGTCGAAAGTTGCATGCGGGGCGTGCCCGAGCCTATCAAGACCCTATTGGATGTTGTCGATATGCAATGCTCGCCGCTGCATCCGCAGGCGCTTCGAACCAGTGCGCTAGCCATGCTGTAGGTGTTATTGCTAGCGCGCGCGGTGTTTAGGTCATTCCGAGATCCTGCTCGGCGTAAAGCCCTGAACCTTATGCCCCCCATACCAGCAGCATTCGAATCGGACACCGATCCCATACTGTCAAGAGAAGCATGCGGCTGCAATGGTATGCTCCCGGTGACGGCTCTCAAAGCGGATATGTCTGCTACTGGGCTCCGGGCGACCTCAGCGCGAAATCAGTGACGCTCTCTCTGCTCCATACGAAAACCATGTGCAAGGACGGAGCAGACGGTCCGCGTTTGCGTGCATATTGCTCGTGTACAGTGCGTCTGTGCTCCGCGGTACGCTTGCAGCGAGCGCAAATGCGTACTGCATATATCTAGAGAGGAATACACAGCTGTCGTGCCGTGAAGCACGCATGCATGCACTGGGACACGTGTACAGTCGACAATGCATGCACTGGGACACGTGTACATTCGGCTATGCGTGCATGCCCATATGCGTGCACCTGCAAACTTGCGCGCAACGCGGCACCAGGCGCACGACGGCACTGGTGCTGTGCAGGGTACAGGTGCGCAGCGAGCATTCCAAGCGCACTTCATTAGAGCGCTGTGGGAATTTTGCGTGCGTGCACACTGCGCACTCCCTGACCAGTACTTGTCGTTCTTGCGTGCTGCTTTGCGCTCCGAGTCAGCGCTCGAATGCTCGACTTCGCAGGCCTGCAGTTGCGCCTGCACGTTGCTGTGCACAGCGATTATCTGCCTGAGCTGTGCGGGCGCCGTCGACATCGAGCACGGTTCGTGCTGCTTTTTAACCAAAGTCTCTGGTTAGGTTCTGCATTCCTCCCGCACGAACAAGCTATCGCCTTTTCCGCGGCACGCGAGCGACCTAGTCTCGGCACGGTAAACGACGTCGTAGCAGCCACGCGGCATATCGAGCTGTCTTGCTCGAGGCCGGGCGGCTAGCGCTGCGACGCCCAAGCACGATACCGCGTTGCACCTCGAAAAGAAGCTGCGTTCAGAGCAGAACTCCGCGTCGGAGCGATACTGAGAACAGCGCGCCGCTCAAGCACGCATTCCCGCGGGGGTCGAAACGCAGCGCGAGCCAGCTTGGGCGAGCGCCGACGGCGGGCGCGGCCAGTCCGCCGGCAATGCCGATATTTGGGACACGTAGGTTAGCGATGCTCTTGAACGTGCGGCATGCTGGGTAGGGCGCTCCAGTCAACGAGGTCTCACCGAAAGCCCTTACGAGGACCGGTATTGCAGTAGTATCGATGAATTTCTTCGGAATTTTTTCTAATGAGTCTGCGAGAGGCCGTTACCACTGTGACAACGCAACTTACGACTCAGTGCTGAACCCGCAAACAGGCTATCCCGGTTGCCTGACTGGAGCTCAAGCAGATGCGCTCAGTGCCTTCGAGCGGCAACTCGTCACGGAAGACGTTCTTCCCAGACGTTTTCGGTCGGATTACAATAGCCAGGACCTTCGCACCGAAGACGATGCCGTCGACGCGAGTGCCGAAGGCGACCAGTTGAAACCGAAAGCTTGCGGACACGTTGACGCGATGCTCGCGTTCATGAACCATTCACTGGAGCATCGGCGACGTGTTCTTCTTCAGTTTTTACGCGCACGTGACTTTCGTGTCGATGCTGCGTATGCACTTTTCAGGGATACGCTGCTGTGGAGGAGCCGAACGCAGGTCTGCTGCATAGCGCGAGAGGAGATCATCAAGAATCCTGCTGCGTGCTTCCCGTTCACGCTGGTCCCTGGTGCGCGCAACAACTACGGCCATCGGCTACTCTACGGGAAAATGGTGCTGTTCCGCAAGCGGGACGTGAACCGGGATGCCTTTCGAGCAGCGACGATAGCACTGCTCGAGCACTGCTGTTACGCGGCGGATGCCGCTGCCGTAGACGAACACTCGTCGCCGTTTCCGCATAGTCAGGAGCGCTTTACGGTCGTCTTCGACCTCGGACACGGGTTTGATGTCTTTCATAACGCTGAACTAGGATGCTACTCTGATATGATTCGACTTGTACAGAACCACTACCCAGAGCGACTAGGAAAAGTTTACATTATCCACTATAGTCGTCATATCCATATATTTTATCGACTATTGTCACCATTCATTGAGGATAAGACGCGCGCGAAAATACACTGGGTGCCAGAGTCGGAGATCTTGCCAACGTTCCGCCACGACTTTCCGAACGATAGCCTACCAAAATCGCTCGGCGGGGAGCTGGAGTGGCACATCTAGCAAGCATATGTGCTTTGTACTGCAAGCTGCCGGAGGCGATATCCAAGGATGGATGGATGGGCCATACATATTGATGCAAGCTTCGATCACCAATGGAACAAGCGCTGTGTTGAGGCTGCGTCCGATGGGACCTGCGTTTCTCACTGTTCTCGAATGCCTGGCTGGTTGCTCGGAGCACTCGCAGCATCCACAAACGGTACATCCGGATTCAGAAACGGGTGCGCGAGCAACTCGGGGATGCTGGCCCTTCGAACGGGATCCCGCTGCA